>Ga0081527_100026_pt1 | contig 172030 bp, 129 predicted proteins | sample HotLakmasection5_FD_70992 | JGI IMG/M metagenome (GOLD analysis project Ga0081527, IMG submission 70992) | Hypersaline microbial mat communities from Hot Lake, Washington, USA - Section #5 (SPADES assembly) (version 2) | ecosystem: Environmental > Aquatic > Non-marine Saline and Alkaline >...
CCCGGCCTGGAGCAGCCGGTTGTCCTTGCCGGTGTGGTAATCCTCGCGCTCGCCGTTTACCAGCACGCCAATCCGGTTACCTACAGCGTCATACACGTATTCGGTAATCTTATCTTTCTCAATCGTGCGGACAAGACGGTTGGCGGCGTCGTATTCGTAGTTGACGATGCGGTCGTCGTCACCCTCGATCATTTGCGTCCGATTGCCAAGCACGTCGTAGGTATACCGCACACGGCTGACGTCCGCACCATCTTCCGCGACGGCCCGGATCTCGGTAATCTGGTTGAGTTTGTCATAGCTGTACGTGGTGCGCACGCCGTTGGGATACACCATCTCCGCCCGGCGACCAAACTCGTCGTACCCAAATGTAACCCGACCGAAAGTGGAGGCGATGGCCGCTAAACGCCCATGTTGGTCGTAGCTGTAGCGAACGTCCTCATCGCCGGCGGTCATCTTAACTCGCCGTCCTGCATTATCGTACTCGTAGGAGACCGCGATGCCGGTCTTGTGGTCCAGCACGCGTGCAGGCAGGCCCTCCGGTGTCAGGGTAAAGGCGAAGTCGCTATCGGCGTTACGCATGCCGTTCATACGGCCATACGAATCGTAGGCAAAGGATGAAGCCGATCCAGATAGATTCAAAGCAGCTAATCGACCGGTCTCATTAAAGTCGAAGGAGGTCTTCTGGCCACGCCGGTTAACCTGTTCCTGCACCTGCCCCTGTTCGTCATAGGTCAACGTAGCTGGTTGCCCCAGCACATCTATCTCGCTAAGGAGCCGCCCGGCTGCGTCATAGGTCCAGCGAGTGACGTTCTGTCTGTCATCGGTTAAAGCAACCGGCCGCCCCATCTCATCGTAGTCAATGCGGGTGACCGCGCCCACGGGATCGCGTGCCAGGGTGAGCAGGCCGGCTGGATCATATTCCATCGCCGTCTCGTTGCCCGCGGCATCAATGGCCCGTACGACTTGACCCTGGGCATTGCGTACGAGCGAAATACTTTGCCCTACACTGTTCTCGGCGTGCGTCAGACGCTCGAAGACGTCGTACTGATAACGGAATGTCACATCTGTCGGCGTGGTCAGTTCGCGTACCAGCCCCAACTCGTTGAAGCTCAGCGAAATATGCTGCCCGTCACTGGTCTCGATGGCGCTGACGTGGCCATACGCGTCGTAGTCGAGTTTGACGGACTGGCCGGTTGGATCGTGCGCCGCACGCAGCAGGCCATACTGATCCCATTCGAAGGTACTGCGCGCGCCGCGCTGGTTCTCTATCGCCGTGACGTTGCGCCGCTCGTCATAGGCCAGCTTCATCGTCTCGCCCGTGGAACGGCTCACCGAGGTCAGCGTGTTGTCCGCAGCATAGCCGAAACGCGTTTCGACCCCATCTTCTGCTATCGAAATGGGATTGGCGCGGTCGTCATAGGCGATTTCCACCGTTTGCCCATTGGCGCCGATGGCTTTGACCGGCAGTTCGCGTTCGTTGAGCCGTATGCTTTCCATAACTCCGGACGGATCGGTTACCCTCACATGTCCGTCTGCAGCAAAGGCAACACGCGTCACCCCTCCGACGGCATCCGTAACCCGGCAGGTCAAGGTTCCGTCACCAGCCTCTTCGTAGGCATAGCGGGCCAGCGTGCTGCGGGTGGTGCTCTGCGCCTCGATCCGCCCGTTCTTATAGGATAGCGAGTACTTGACCGCGCCGCCATCGAGTTCGGTCAGGCGGTGTTGCCCGTCATACGTCATCAGCGCTCCGCCACCCGCACGGTTGACAAAGGCTCGCAAATTACCCTCTTCATCATACAGGTACACGCAACGCCGGTTCGCGCTGTCAACAGCCGTGATGGCCCGGCCCTGGTCGTTAAGCGCTACTGTAATATGGCGGCCATACCGATCTTCCATACGGATCCCGCGACCTTCCGCCCCGTCCGGGCCGGCAATATCGTCCTGGCGACTGATGCGTATAAAGCGCCCATTCGGGTCGGTGATCTCGGCCAAGCGACCGCCCGCGTCGAACCGGTAGACAACCCCGGATTTAAGGTGCCGCTCCCATTCGCCATCTTCGCGCAGGCGGATCGCCTCGTATTCATGCTTGGCCGATATCCATTGATCATCGCCATCCCGCGTGTACTCGCGCAACCGCCCCTGCTCATCACGCAGCGTTACGCCCGCTTCCGTGCGGACTACGCGCATGTCCAGGGGGCTATGCCAGTTATGCCCGAAAATGCCGGCTTCGTCCTGCTCCATATTGCTGCGATACACCCGCTCCAGCGCCAGAGGCAAACGGTCCGTGCCTACTTTAAGGTCTTCCGCTGCCAGCACCACCGCCCCTTCTCGCAGGTCCACCGGCAAAGGCACGCCGTTAAACGCCGTTGCCTCCCCCGCTTGACTCGCTGCCGCCCAGGCCGCAAGGGGCACATGCTGAAGCAGCATGCCCTGCACAAGCAGCACGGACACCACTTTTATCCAAGTCGGTTTTCGTCTCATCTGGCGTCTCCAATTTTCGGTTCGACACTTAAATCCAGCACCTCTATACTTCTCCCGATAGCGGACATCAGCCTCGTATGCTCCTTGGCGTAGACTTTTCCCGCTGCAAATAAAGTGGCCACATTGAATTTCATCTTAGGTGTCCCTTGCTTCCTGCTTTGGTCACAGTCGCCTCTTCTCCACACTCTTGGGTAACTCCGGATAAGGGCTCTATTTCATCTCCTGCGTCCAGTATTTCCTCCCGCCTTATTTCAGCATTTATTTCTTCAGCCCCTTTTTCCATTAACCCAAAATCATAGGCGTATGCGGCTTTGGAAAACAGGCGATCATCTACGGCAATCCCGCGCTGTCTCAACTCATCGATAAAGCTGGGGCGATACTCCGTAGGCTGTAGGGAACCAACAACGCGGCCATTCTCGTCAACCCCCCTCTCGTCAAATTTATAGACATCCTCCGTTTGAATCACACCGTCACGATACCCCTTAACTTCTGTAATCCGGGATATTTTTCGGGATCCATCGCGATAACGGGCAATTTGCACAATTAAATCCAGAGCAGATGCAATATTCTGACGAATCACATTCACAGGAATCTCCGCGGCCATAAGTACCAGATTTTCCATTCGAACCAACATGTCTTTGGGCGTATTGGCATGGATGGTCGTTAACGACCCTTCGTGCCCCGTATTCATCGCTTGCAACATATCGAATGCTTCCTGGCCTCGGCACTCACCCACAACAATGCGATCCGGCCTCATGCGTAAAGCATTTCGCACCAAATCACGGATGGCGACTTCCCCCTTGCCTTCCACATTCGCTCGCCTTGATTCCAGCGTCACCAAATTGATCTTGTTCAGCCGCAATTCGGCGGCGTCTTCAATGGTAATAATCCGCTCATTCTCGGGTATCGAATTTGATAATATATTAAGTAACGTTGTCTTTCCGGTGCCCGTCCCTCCAGACACCGCTATGCTCTTATGCTGTTGTACAGCAAGATTCAAGAATGCATACGCCTGCTGCGTAATGGCCCCCCATTGTATTAGATCCCGGTAGGTCAATGGCCGGGCGGAAAACTTCCGAATGGTCACCGTTGGCCCGCTCAGGGCCAGAGGAGGAATGATAATATGCACACGGGAACCATCTCTCACCAACCGCGCATCGACAAACGGGGAGCTTTCATCAACACGGCGCCCTATAGGAGCCACGATGCGCTCAATGACATTCATTAACCGTTGCTCGGAAGCGAAGGTCTTATCGGTCAGTTCGGTTTTTCCGTTCCGCTCAACGAATATTCGGTCGTGCCCATTGACCATAATTTCTGTAATCGCAGGATCTGACAGCAATTCCTCCAGCGGCCCGAGGCCTAGTGCCTCATCAAGGATTTCCTTGACGAAATTATCTCTATCTTGGAGGGACTCATTATACCCTAGACGCTGCAATTCGAATAAAACCACTTCCTCCGTTCTTTGTCGGAGATAGACCAGCCGCTGGTTGTTGTCCAGGGCTTCTATATTCAATTGCCTCAATTCATCGTTATCATGGATACGCGGAAGAATTTCTGCTTTCAAGCGCTTACGTAACGCGGCCTTTTCCTCTTCGTCACGCCTTAATTGCAGAGAGAGCAGCGCCGTAACATCAAGAAAGCGAGTTTTTCCCTCGCTTTCCATATCGTTCTCTATGGGGTCGTTCTCCATACGTATTCCTCAGCGGCTCATTTTGTCCTCAATTTGTTGATATGCTTCCATATTTTCGGCATCTTCCGGCTTAACAATCCGTGGGGTAATAAGCACCACCATTTGAGACTCACCCTTCTGATATTGCTCTGATCTAAATAGTTGCCCCAGAACAGGTATGTCACCTAACAAGGGTACTCGCTTGATACTTTCACGCATGTCGGACCCCAATAAGGAGCCCAAACTTAACGTTTGTCCTCGTTTCACATTGACGGAGGTTCGCACATACCGCTTCAAGAGCGAGGGGAAATCATTGATATCAGGCCCTAGGCTACTAAATTCTATATTCACCTTTGTCCCGATATTATCAAATTTATCCGCCACGGGGTGCAACTCCATGCCAATCCCGAATTCGACCTCTTCCACGGACACTTCGCCCGATCCGGGAACAGTCGCAGTAATCCAAAAAGAACCACCCGCAAAAAACCGTGCATCCTCTCCATTTTCGCAGACCAAATTCTGTGTATACAACACGCGAGCATCACCACTTTCTATCTGTGGGATCAATGCCTTCACCAGATAATCCGTATCAATGGATACAAAGCCCGACGGAGCACCCGCCCCCCTTTCGGCTTGCCATCCGGCCGAGACGGTAATAGGAAGCATTCCACCCCAATCAATGCCCACACGTCTTGCCGCATCTGTCGTTATTTCGAGTATTTGACATTCGAGCTGGATAAGGGGCTTTTCGATGGAACGATCAATGATACCTTGGGGCCGTACGGTGACAAAACTATCAACATACGGATATATGGCACGTCCAATGGCCTCAACATATGCTTGTTCCGCCTGACTATAAACCAACCCAGTCAGAAACAATCGATCTCCAGCATGGGTTACACCAATACCGGGGATAGCAACTTTCTTACGGATTTCAGCCGCAATGCTTTCAAAGAATTGATCGTCTACTTTAGCCAAGTTTACGACATTTCCTTCAAATGTGTTTACGGCCTTTCTAATCTTTTCATAATGCGATAGATCGCGGATCAATCCTGTTATTTTCACCATGTCGGTGCCCGGTATTTGCTCACAGAAGAGAGTCTTGATGGGCGTGCCTGATTCATCCTTCAAAAACTCTTGCACTGTTTCCGCCGACACGGGGATACCGCGTGATACAAACACATTCCACTCTTCTCTTGATCGGCGATCACCATCGTAAAGAATCAGCCGCGTCCTTCCTGCGGACAGTGGCATAAGCCTTATTTCCCGGTCAGCCAGCTCGACGCTAACGATATTATCATTTTCCAGATACATACTGGCTACGGGGAAATCTACCTCGTGCACCGTCTCCCCTTTTCCAAGGACTAATTGGATATTGCGCGCTTCAGCCGCATGTAAGGATAACAACAATAGTGCAGATCCAAGCACCGTTCTATAATGTCTCATAGCATAACTCCCGTTTTATTTCTTCATTCCCACCTGTGATCCAACTCAATTGGCTTCATTACCTCGATGGTTCTTCCTCCCGCCTGAAAGACTCTATCGCTTTCTATCCGAGGATGTTGTCCCGGCTCCGGTCCCACATATGGATGCGCGTCGGTATTCATCCGGTGGCGCAACAAACACCGCAGGTGCGCTATTTGTGACGCCAAGCCCAGTTGCCACGCCTGTTCGGCGTCTACATCCAACGTCACCAAAGCCGATTGCTGCCCCCCCCCCGCGCTTGCCGAGGATGCGCGTCCATCTGTATAAGCCCCCTCGGAGCCACCGAATTCACTCATTCTTCGATTCACGGCCAATACTTTTACCGCTTGCACTATAATCATGGCATGATTCCTGGGTTGACCTCCGCTCCCCTCCGGTGCAGACGCTTCGAATATACCCATAACGTCAACATGATCGCCGGGCTTTATCAGGCCCGCCAATACGCCCTCGCCGTCGAAATTTAGCGTAATCGCCCTGCGATCGGGAGCCCGACCAACGCGCAAAGACAGAAAGCCGCCGCCTTCTTCGTGCAACATGGTTTCAAGTATTTGCTGTCCTTCTCGGATAGGAATTTGAGACACCCGTCTAAGAACCGATTCCGGATTCTGCAAGGCGTTGGGTTGCAGCATACGCGAAAACACATCTTCCGTACGAATCTGCCGTGATGTGATCTCACGCCCAGGCAAGATGTCATCATCCGCAACAACCACGACATGCCGTTCCCCCATCTCACGTTGCCAAGCTATTTCAGCTTTTCGGCCATGAGCCCAGAATAAAACGAAAGCAATAACTCCCAGCAAGAAGGCTAGGCCGAAGGCTGCTTTTCCGCTCAGCCCCTTGGATGTCGTGTCCGATTCTTTCATTCGCCTTGTGCTCCTTTAATCGCGCCCTGTTCCACTGCCCACATAATAAGTTCTGCCCAATTCCACGGATATACGCAACGGAGGAAATATCCTGTGCGTAGCCGACATCATATCAACCTCGTCATGCACCGATTGTTTAATCACGTGATAATGCGAATTCCTGCTCAGGCTCGCCGCCCTAATAACACTTTCTTTCTGCGCACTCAGTATTAAACGTCTCGCCATGATCTCCACCCGGTACACCTCGGCAATGGCGACCATAAATGGCACCATCAACACCAGAATCCCCAGTATAAACTCTACCGTCATCCATCCCCCCCGATGGTCTTGCGACAGTCCCTCCTTTGAATAGTTACCAGTCATAACCCCACGCATCCGGAATGGGTGGACGAGGATACACATCACCCGTTCGAACCAGTTTCACATCATAATTTGACCGTCCACGACGACCATCCCATAACCGCCCGCCATACGGCATCGCCGTTGCATACGTGCGCAATTCCTCAAAGCCCTCTGGCCACATCCCCCCCCAGGTGAACATAAACTCCTGAAAAGGCCGCAATAGTCGCGCTGTAAAATAGGTGAGATCGGACGACCCTTTCTCATAGACATACGCGGTAACGCTTGGGCCGGGGTCCGTCTTTATGCGAACCCCCGTGCGAGGAACCCGACGCGATCCGCCCGAACCATCAGGCACGCTCACCCAGTACGTGTACCTTTCTTTATACCGATATCCAAACTCTTGAGTTTCGGCCATTGTACGACTCAACTGCATCAGCGCTCCATGGGCATTAGGGTACACCTGCACCTGTACCGGCCCCAAACCCGCTTGATTGGATCGCGCGATACTGACGGCTTCCCGCCGGGCATTGGCGGCTCCGCGTTCATTCATTTCCCGCTGCCGACGATTAATCAGTTGATTAAAGCTCTCAAAACTTCTCCGCGCGGAATCTGCCCTTGCCTGCCCTGCACTTCGATTGGCGTAGGTACCCCACACCCGCTGCTTAGCACGCCGCAATTCCCTCACAATGTCATCATTGGCTCTTGCCATGTTGTTCAACTCACGCGCCTGCATCACGGCGGCAGAATAGACCGACAAATCCGTACTCGTCTGCAAATGTGCATGATAGGTAAACATACCCGCCAAATTTAGCGTGATGGCCAGGACAGCCGTTATGATCACCATGAGCCAACAGTATAATATCGCAATCTGCCCGCACCTGGATGCGCTTGTGCGCCGCGAAGAGCCCATATTTTGATGGCATTCCGATGATGCAAAATCTGCCATAACCGAACCTACGGCATCGCTTGGCGGCATACATATGGCGCCTTTATAGGTCATTATCCGATCCTATTACACGCGGCCCGGTACCGGCCATGGAGACGGGCGCGTTGGGAATGCGCAGCCACTGCTCCTTCAGTCCGGGGTAGACGCCCGAACTTCCCGTCAACCACAACACGGAATAATTATCAATGACGGCGATGGTTTGCACACGAGGGTTCACCCCCATCGAACGATCGGAATTCACTACTGGATGCCCGCGCATGCCGGTTCCTTCGTAATGGTTTTGCACAATGCCGGATGCCGCACCACCTCCAAACTCTACCACTCCAGTTCGCCTCGCCGCTACGAAGGACGCATGCGATATACTGACTGATCTAAACATCATTTCCATGAATATGAAGATGACAAAAGCCAGAATAATAAAGAGCGGCAGCAAGACAACGAACTCAACGAGAGCATAACCCCCAGCGCCTCTATAAAAGCGATTACCCACAGACGTAAAACACCTTCTGCACATTATTTTTCTCACTTCCACAGCATGCTCTCATTCTTAAGGGAGTCAGTAAGTGACTCATTAGAGCGATTCCGCCCCAACAATTTTCGATGGACTACAAGCCAATCGTCTCCTTTATTTTCTCGAATAATTCTTTCACCAGATTCGGCATCAGTTCATTTAAGACGACGCTGATAGCCATGATCGCCCCTACTACCACCACTGTAAGAGCGACCATACTCGCTAGATTTACATCCCCACGCTTTTCCGTGGCGAATCTCCGCGCTTCGTGACGAAAAAGCGCAGTAGTTCGTAGCGCGGCATGCCTCACCTTTATCATTGTCGTTTTCATTTTCTGCTTCATCTTTATCTCCTTATTTGTTTCGTTTAAGAGTGGCTTCCTTGTGAAGCACCTCTATTCACAGTTACTTAGTAAATACTTATAGCAATTAATATGCCAACCTATACATATTGTGATATCGCTTATAACACCGCTATCCAAATTGCTTTCACCAGACAAGCGCGTCCGGCATTCGGGCACTGCGGTGTCCGATACCTGGACAGGCGTACAAATTGAGCGATCATAAGCCCGCACCCTCTCGTGTGCCGACCGCCTTCAATTTCTCGTACAATGTGCTGCGGCTGATGCCTAGGCGCTGGGCGGCGCGGCGTTTATTTCCATCGGATTCTTTGAGGACTTGGAGGATGTGGTGCTGCTGCATGGCGCCAAGTGAGGAGGTCTCGGTCCCGGACATGATGTCAGGCTCGTCCAGTGGGATATCCTCCGGACCGATTTCGTCTCCCTCCACCAGAACCAATGCGCGTTCAATAATGTTTCGCAACTCCCTCACATTGCCCGGCCAAGTGTATCGTTTCAAACGTTGCATGGCTCGATCCGATATACCGGCTACGCGGTTGGGAAGGCTTTCTCCAATTTCCGCCATGAAATGCCTGACGAGGTCGGGGATATCCTCCGGGCGCTCGCGCAGGGGGGGGAGATATAACTCTATTACACGCAACCGATAATACAGATCCTCGCGAAATTGGCCCTCCCGCACAGCCACCTCCAAGTCGCGGTTGGTGGCCGCGACAACGCGCACGTCCACCTGAATAGGTTTTACGCCCCCGACTCGCATAAACTCTCCATTTTGAAGGATTCTTAAGAGTTTGACTTGTGCATCTTGGCTCATTTCACCAATTTCGTCTAGGAAAATAGTTCCGCTATCAGCCATTTCGAATAAACCTCTTTTTAGCCCGACAGCCCCTGTAAACGCGCCCCTTTCATGCCCAAACAAGGCGCTTCCCATCAGAGCATCCTCGATCGCACTGCAATGGACCGGCACAAAAGGACCGTCACGGCGCATACTTTCCGAATAAATGAGACGCGCAAACAATTCTTTTCCCGTACCTGATTCGCCTCGCAAAAGCACTGTAGCCTCCGATGCTGCTGCTCTAGTAGCCATTCTCATGCAATCTTTCAGCGTTTTACTCCGCCCCACCAACAAGGGCGCCCCACCCCCTAACGCGGTGTTCGGCATCCGAGAACAGGCTGCACGACGCCAGATGGCCAATCCCAATCTAACCCCCTCCGCAGCAGATTGAATAGCCTGGAGCGGGCGTCCAGCAAGTTGGTCTTCGCCCTCAACATAAAGAAAACCGGGCTTGCCATTGGCAAAAAGTGTGACACAAACAGCATCACACACCATGGTATCGGTCCACTCAAGTTCGCGCCCTCCGTCTATGCCAATAACTCGTCCGTGACGCGCACACGACAACATGCGTTCTTCAGGAAATACAATTCCGGGGCGAGCGGAGGCAGCTCCTAGCCGAATCCAATGGTCCTTGTTCGAACATTCCATGCCCGGTATATACAGAATCACTCGGCGTACGCTTGCAAAACCGTGTAAATCTTCCGCAATCTGTTGCACGGTCTCCCGTAGCCCCTTGCCTAAAGAGCCGGGTTCCGCAAATCGGCGCAAAGCTGCCAGTAAATAGGTATGCTCGCCTCCATCATCAGCAACCGATGCTGCTTCCGGCATATAACCGGTCACACCATCACAGGCATCGCACGCGGCTTCTGGGTCTGCTACGTCGAGAGGCAATACAGGGATTTCATCTTCCAATTCACGAAAAATATAATCAAGCGAGCCGAAGCGTACAATGTCTCCATCCTGCAAGAGGCGTCGCGCGACTGTCACGCCATTGACACGAGTTCCGTTTCGACTGTCAAGGTCGGACAATACCCAGCCTTCCGGACGGCGCTGTAGCAGGGCATGATCCCGCGAGACACTGGCGTGTGCGAGACAAAGGTCAACATTGACGCGACCCACGGATATACGGTCTGCCGTCAACGGCAGCGTGATATTTTCACCACGATCTGTACTTTTGACAAGGACCGCTTTCATCGGGCAGGCCCCCGATCGCTTCGCAATTCGACTAATCCCATGTCGGTCTTATTGTCGGCATGCTGATTCAATACCGCTTGAATAGCTTGAATATATGTCCCTTTGTCCCGCATGTTGGGAGCAAAATTCTGATAGTGCGTAAAGATGAAGAGCGCTTCTTCACGCTCGCTCTGAGCCACTTCATCTTCTCGCCATATCGGTAACACCGCCTGTCGGTCACTCGGCTTCCGCCAATTCCTCATTAGGTCCATGGTTTGTTCGCGGGTGGCATCATCCATCTGCGCCCACCGATCCAACAACATACGGACCCGTCCGGCGTGCACCCCCACCTGGCCGAAGATATTTGGAAAGCTTCCCGACGTGTCAACCCTCGCAAGACGATCCAACTGCCGTCGAACACGCATCTCGCAATAGACGGCCAGCGCAAAATCGTGTGGACCATAATGGACATTGGCTTGTACCATATTTCGCAATATTTGCTCGTGGCCCGTTCGGTTTTGGAATTCCTCGAACTGGCTGTGCAGTAACGCCAGCCCTGAATTTGGACTAAAGATTTTCCGAAACTGATCAGATGCCGCGCAGGCATGGGCATGCTTTGCTGCAGTGGGATCACCAATACGCCACACGACATCGGTCATATGTTCACGGAATTGATCCCATTGCGGGAGATCATGGGGCTTGGCCTCTGTGTAGGCTTTAAGGGCGGCTTCCATATTGCCATCTTTTAAAGCATGCCAAGCAGCTAAAAATGATGCCATACGTGCCCGTTTTTCAATATTATCCTTATCATGCAACGTTTCCTTGTTAGGCAATTTTCGGAGGGCCTGTTCATAGTCCGCCGCATTAAAGGCGGACTCCGCTTCCCTTAACGCTACAAGGGCAGAAACGGCTTTCCACTGATCTGCCGAAGGGGGCCGGACATGAACTATCCGATCTTCCCCGACAACAACATGGACCACACGGTGGACAGGCTCGTAATCATCCCTTCGCCACCGCACCTCAATTTCTTGCGGCGGAATCAGCTTCACAACGCGATTCGACAGGGGCCTCCACCGACCATCGTGGCCCACTTCCACGAACCAATCACTACGCTCCACCTCCACTTGAACGGGCAAAGGCGCTAAAGGTGTGGCATCCATCTGTGACCATGCACCACGCTCCAGAAACAAGGTAATTATATTCTTTTCATAACCCGGTTGATCATCCGCTATTATGGCTACTTGCACCTGCCCACCGTACTCCTTTACCGATAAAGGGATTTCAACATAGCTACCATTGTTTACACTTTGCTCTGTTCTCTCTCCAACCTGTACACGCAAATCCTGCCCACTTTCATTTACAAAACGCCAGATAAAGCTGTCGAGCGCCTTGGCGAGGTCAGTCTTTAGCTCATCAAGGCTGGACGCATCCAATCCCGGCTCTCCATGATTGATCAACGCGCTATTCAGCATACGAAGGGTCTCTGCTCGCCCCACATCTTTTTGCGTCATGTGCGCATCAATGCGTTGCACCACATCCTTTCGCTGAACCGCCAGATCCCGCAACAAGCGCTTTTGATCACTAAATTCACGCCTTTCGTCCTCCAAATAGCGAGCGGACGCACTCAAGGCCTGCAGCCTGGCATCCATGCTTGCCGTCTCGTTTAAATCCTCGTAGGCCGCTAAATATTTGCGGGCCTCTATTTCGCTGCGCTTTGCCGCCAGATCCGTATCTCGCGCACGGATCAAAGCGTGCAAACTGTCGGCCTCCTTTCCAGGCCACACGCTTTCGCCGTAGGTCTCAAGTGCTTTATGGACGACTCGAAGATCTGTAGGCTCTGCACTGTCAATCAGAGTTTGAAGGTCTGTATAAATTGTTGCATCACGAAGTGACTCATATTCTGCGGTCAGCTTTTCTACATTTTCAAAGGCATGCTCGCGTTTGAACTTGCTGAATTCATGGAGTTTTTTCAGGACATCCGCAAGGTTTGCGACGTTGACGTCTGCTTCACGGATTTCTTCCAGATGATCTTTTGCGGCCATCTGATTTTGCCTGCGCCGTCTTTGCTCTTCATTAAGTTTTTCCATTGCCATTTCCCATTCGGCAATACGGCGTCGCACTTGACTCTCACGCGTCCGTTGGTCCATGGACGCATGCTCTACCCCCGTTATGCTCTCGAAAATTTCCCGAGCTTCCTCCATTTGTTCCGCAGCGATATTTTCTTCCGCTTCTTCGAGGGCTTTCAACCATTCGGTCATCTTCCACAGATCAGGCGCAGGCAGAGTCCATGCGGTGGGGCGAGTCAGGTCTATGGATATATTCTCTTCTATGCTTTCGTATCCGCTGCGTCGGGCCTGAAGAACAATGGGTCCGGGGAGGACCCTGATTGATTTCCCTTGCACTGCTGGAGTGACACGCTCCACTTCCAGCCCATCTTTCGATAGAATTACAGTGGGAGCTTCCTCTGCCTCCGGCCAGTCCGATGGCAGCGCAATCTGAACAGTACCCTTCAAGGTTGCCGCTTCCCTGCGTGCTTCTTGGGCGATGGTGAGCAATACCTCATGGCTTTCAGCACCCAACGCCGTCCGCATTTCCGGCATGACCAGCACATCCATTGCGTTATCTGTCCTTGACAGCCATGTTTTAGCTGGCTCGATCTGAATTTGTTCCTTAAGCTGTGCCTCCAGCAAGTTGCTCTGTTTCTCAGCCGCCCGGGTCAAGTCGGCTACCGGCAACCCGACATAGCGTCCCAGCCTAACACGGGTCTGCCACGCGCGGGCATCGTTGACGGCGCGGGCCCGCTCTTTCATTGACACATTCTGGTCGAGTCTATCCAGTGCAGTGGTTTGCCGGGACAGTATATGGTATGCGCCCCCATAGGTAGCCACTCCCAGGATGCTGAGTCCTATTATCCACACCGCAGCCCATTTTAGGCGTTCTATATTTCTTGTTTTCCGTCGTATACGGCGGAGGTCCTTGATTGCTCGGGTATCCAACACCGCACGGGTGCTTGCGGTTCCGGCCCCGCGGGTAGCTTCTGTATAGTGTGTGGCAGGTTCGGCTCGACCTTGCTGAATCGAGGCAGCTCGTGTCGCCAATGTTGCGTCATCATCTGCACCTGTCAACGCAGTCTTATCCCCATCCCACGCCGTCTTGGGGTCACCTTCTGCAACCGGAACCAAATGGGCAGCGGTTTTCAGATCTGCAATCAAATCCATCGCACTGGAATAGCGCCGACGCGGATCAAATGCCAACATGCGCTCCACGACGTGTCGCAAATCTGGCCAATCTTTAAATACCGGATGACTGTAATCAATGACCGGGGCACGCTTGCACCTTTCATAAAAAGCGGCCGCAGTTTGGCTGACCGGCTCCCGCGGGAGGTGCGGCAAGGCAGGTCGGCCTGTCAGAGCCTCGTACAAACATAATCCTAACGAATATAGATCAGATTGAGGAGATCCTCGAGCCTTCTTGTCGTTTCCGAACTCAGGCGCCATATAATCAAAGGTACCCGGGACAGGCCCGATCGAGACGGTCCCTCTTAAGTCGCGAGCCACTCCCAAATCAAGCAGCTTACCTTCTTCAGGCATTCCCTCAGGCGCATACAAATTGCTCGGCTTTATATCACGATGGATAATATTTTGTTCTTGGTGCAAAAATGTTAAGGCCTCCGCATAACGGCAGAACAAGGTTGCCACCTCTGAAACATCCAATCCATTGCGTGCTTGATGTATACGGCCACGCAAAGATGCGCGAGGCATTTCCCTCAACAAATCCATGACAATGAAATATCGCTCAACATCCGGCAGCTTGAAAAAATCGAGCGTACGCACAATATTCGGGTGATCACAGGAGGCTAACAGACGGGCTTCTTTAATGAATTGATTTGAGTACTGTGCGCGTCGCAGACATTTCAGAGCCACCTCTTGCCCGTCGGAGTGGCGGCATGCTCGGTAGACTTCGGCAAACCCACCGCGCCCTATCCACTCAAGCAACTCATAATCCTCCGTGTCATCCGAAATAATCTCTCGTCGGATTTCTCGAAAAGCCTCACCCATCTCGATAAATGACTGGAAACGATCTTCCCGTTTCACAGCCAAACCTTTCTCAAGAAACGAGCGAATACCAGCAATAGGTCGTAACTTTCCGCGCGATAACCTCAGCTTTCTATTTTCCCGATCTTCACACCGTCTAAAAAATCCTTGATGCCCTTCCCCTCGTTCCGCGCCGTAGGGCAGAGCACCGGTCATTGCCTCGTAAAGACAGGTCGCGAGGCTATAAATATCGGAAAGCTCGTCGCCTGAAAACCTTTTGTAAGGAAGGAGTCTTGGATGGAATTCCGGCGCCATGTAGTCGAAGCTTCCGTGCAAACCCGTGTGGGTGCTTTGCGTTTCTGTTTCATGGCGCGCTATCTCAAAGTCAATCAGCTTTACCTGCACCTCTGGTTCAGTAATAAAAATGTTCGATGGCTTAATATCGCGGTGGATTATTCCAAGTGTCCTGGCGTGGCATAGCGCGGCAATACAATCCGTAAAAAAGGCATGCACCGTTTCCCATGAAAGTCCTTTGGGACACTTGGCAATCAGATCGGCCAAGGTTTGCCCATTAAGATATTCCATAACTACACATTGTCGCTCTGAAAAAGTGCCGGGTTGCCAAACAAAAAAATCATGGTAGCGCACGATGGAGGAATGTGGGTTTTCTCGTAATGTGTCCACCGTTCGTTGTGCTCGCGCGAGTAAACGTTCGCCCTCGAACGGGAGCACCATCTCTTTCAACGCAACTATGTCACCGGGATTCAGTTGTTTAACCGGCTCCACGCAACGGGCGCGAAAGATTCGGCCTTGCGAGCCCGGTTTTGCTGCGGTTAGCCCCAAAATTTCATAGGCGCCGACACGACTTCCACCTGCTTCATTCTGTCGTGTAGAATCAGAGGTCATTGACGATCATCCCCTTCATTACTGAACAGCAGCATCAGTGCTTGATGATCTTGTAGCCCACCATGCTTGATCCAGTCCAAATAATTGAAGGAAGCACTTTCGAAGTGATTATCTTTACGAATTTTCTCCCATATTTTTTCTATCTCGGCGACACGATCGGGTGTAAGCGGTTTGAGTTGCTTCACACTGTATTGCTTGCTCCTCAACTGATTTACCCTTTGTCTAAAAAAAGAGAAATGATCTCCTTGAAGGAGTCGGGCATGTCCTTGCCAATATTCGCTTAAAGCGGTAAGCTTCTGATGCGTATCCGGGGGAACCGTATGTTGCCAATAAAAGCCATTTGTTTTGCTTAGACTTTCATACAGATCCATTAAGCGAGTAGCTTCTTGGGTGGCTCTTTGTTGATAGTCATTAACAAAGCGTAGCGCATTCTGATCTAAATCATTAAATCGAAGTGATTCCAAAATCCAAAGATAATTTTCATGTCCTTCGCGCAAAGGCCCGGTTGACCTTCTGGCCGCACTGTCTGCGAGATTGATCCACACCCCAAAAGTCCTATCAAGGCCTTCAATTCGTTGATGTAGATTAAAGCAACGTTTCGTAGCTTTTTCTCTTACATGCACTCCCGAAAATGAAACAGGCGGAGGGGCCGCCTTAAACATTATCACCTTTTCCCACTCCCCTAGATCTTTGTAAATTTTATCGGCTAAGTCATCCCCTCCGGGGTCATCCAATTTTTTCCATAGATTCATCCACGCTCGTTGCTTTGGAGTCAATTCATTGCCCCATTCTGCGTGTTCCTCCAACATGTGGATGACTTCGCGCCAGTTTGCATCTTGATCCGCTCTTTGGACGGACTGCAGAAATTTCTGATGTTCTTCATGAATTTTAAGCTCGTCTTTAATTCGATTGAATCTTTTTTCAAACACAGGTGATATGTCCGTCGTATCAAGCGTGTTTATATCCGCAAGCAAGCGTACCGCCTCTCCCGTATTGTCCGCTTCAAGAGCTTCTTGGGCCGCATTCAGTAAGCGCAACCATCTCTCCGGCACCCATTCTGAATAGTCAGAAACTTTCCAATCTATCGGAGCTTGATCTCGTACTTCTATCTCAGATCGGATCGGTTCATGTCCCTCAAGACCTAAGACAAGAACATAGTGTCCTTGCGGAACCTCGATAAGGGAATCTTCATTTATAAAAGCCATTTCTGCGACAGTATTGCTGGATCTATCCAACAGGCGCCCTGTAGGAAAAGGAATATCTTCGGGCCATTGTCGCGGCATGATAATTTGTACTTTCCCCATTGATTCATAGAGAGGAAGCTGTTCCATATCCGTTTCGGCGCTCTCTTCAGAGAATTCATCTTCACTACTCTGTCTAGAGGTCTTATCTGTTTCATCTAATAGCGCAAATCGCTCTATTAACTCATTACTTCGCTTAGCATGGTATTCCGATGTCCAAGAGTGATTCTTAACCACATTCAGTTCTCTGCGGATCTCCTGCAGGTTAGCCTCAGATGCATTCGCTAGGGTCTCGACATGCATTAATGCACTTAAATGCATTCCGGGCATCCAGGTGTCCGGCGTCATCTCAACGAATTGTATTTCTCCACTATCAAACGATAATTCTTTTTCTTGAGAAAGGTATCCCGACCTCTCAAAACGAATGCGATAGTTTCCTGGTTGAAGCATAATTTGCGTATCGTCGAGTCGTTTCCACTCCGGTGATCCCAAGGCTTGTATTGATATTTGCACGGGGGTTGGGTCTTCATCTATAGTAGATGATACTATTTTTAACTGTGTCGGCAGAGACGGTGAAGAGTGCTCAGATGGTGTATATTCTTCTGCGGTTCTACCGACCAGCCATCCCCAAATAAACCAAACGACTAAAAGCCCTCCCACGAAAAGAGAGAAAGCAAACCATCGCACATCCCTACCATACTGAAAAAACTCAGAAAGAGACCAGGAGCGCTTCGAGGTAAAGAGATTATTTTTTTGCGGAGGTTCTTTATTATTCCCATCAACGAAGAGATATTCATTAAAGGACGTGGGTGTCCGCGTGTGTTGCTCTGTTGGGGTCACTTGATCTTCCGTATCCAACCGGCTATCCGCCGTTGGTATTTCAGTAGCCGGTCCACTGTCTTGCTCTTTATCTTCTGGAAGGTATAGAGGTGCAACAGTGACTGGCTCAGGGAGTGCACCAACTTTAATAACTAGTACCGTAACATTGTCGCGTCCACCTGCCGCAAGGGCCGCATCAACAAGACCTCTTGCAATGGCTTCTGGGTCTTCGTTCTTTGAGGCTTTAAGAAGCGAGCGAAGCGAGCGGTCAGAAACCATACGGCTAAGCCCATCTGTACAAAGAAGCAAAATATCTCCTTCAACAACATCCATAGAAGTCTTATCCAGTCGCACTTCTTTTTCCAACCCTACAGCGCGGGTAAGCAACCCCCGGAACATAACCGGCAACTCATTTTCATTTCGAGCCCCGACCGCAGCGCTAACTGAATGATCCTCAGAAAGCAGATTCAATTGATCCTTCCTGAAGCAATAAACGCGGCTGTCCCCTGCATGGAGCACACAGCCTTTGTTCGGTGCCGCAGCATCGAAAGTCACTACGACAACGGTCGATCCCATCTGGTCGGCCTTTGTTGCCTTTACTCGCTTCTGTATAATTTTGCACACGCGATTGCAGGTCGCTCGAATATGAGCACACTTGGAATCCTGTGAAGGCAGATACTGGCCTTGCATAAGATTGTCCATGGAGAGAGAAAGTCCTTCGACTGTGGTTTGACTGGCGAATTCCCCTTCCGCCCCCCCTCCCATGCCATCAGCAACGACAAATACGCCGCTGTTCTTCAACACCGCGAATGCATCTTCATTATTCACACGACGCAGCCCCACGTCTGTAACGGCAGCGACATCAAGATGATCAAAACAACCCATGGGCTACTCCAAACTCTAGAAACAAACAGGCCGGCCAAAATTCGACCGGCCTGCGGAACAAACTCTACCAATGTTTTATTGCCGATCGACAGTTCTTTTTAACGGGGCACGATCTCAAAAATCTCATCTACTGAATCAGACTGCCAAGCCAATACGGGCTTATTCTCATCCTGCTGATCCTTACTCCTCACTCTCATCTCCATCAGTTGACTGATCAACATCTTCTTTTGAGGTGCTCTCTGACTCTTCCTCAATGTCAGTTTCTACTGTCTTTCGAGACAAATCCTTAGATTCTGGTCCAAGAGTATTACCCGTATCATTTGCGGCACCATCATTAGAAGGTTCTTCCTCTGATTGCTCATCATCATTCTCGGGCACAGCATCTTCACGCATACCTTCGGGTTCTGATATATCTGGTGTTTCATCGGACTGCTGGCTGGGTTCCGGCGGCAGGAACGGCTGCTCCGAACTCATAAAATTATATGCAGTAGAGGGATGCACGCCACCTACACTAATTTCTCTTTGTGCTTCAATTGGCAATTCAGGGTGGCCTATGATTATAGCGTCTTGAGCAAGGATAAAATCAATCAGGCCCAGCGCAACAGGGTCGCTCACATCAAGGAATTCATGCACGAAATATGGCTCCCCAAAAACGCCTTGCTGTGATTTTAATTCAGGTGTTTCCATCGCAAAAGCCTCTGTTCGGAAAATTCTCCGTAAGAGTTCGGCATCACCCCCAATAACACGCCCATTTGCTATAATAAGCCCAGGAACGTTCTGCATACCTATGTACTGCATAAACGGGAAAGGCAAATCTCCTTCTTGGTTAACAATGACATAGACATAGCCACCCGGGGTAACCAAGCCGCTCAAGCCATGACTATCCAAATCGACCGGTCCTTGAAAGTCTGTTTCCAATGGATTATCGGGCTGCCCCAAGAAACCTGCCACATTGATGAGCGCTCCTGCACCTGCCCTGAGATTTATCGCGTTCCCATTCGCATCCACAAATCCACCTGTTCCATTTCCTCCACCAATATTAGGAGCGCTCAATGATAGGAAGCCATTGGCAGAAATGAGGCCAAGATTTATTATTCCACTCGACTGTTCGTTGATGAATACATTATTGCCTCTGATATCCTGAATCGTCCGCGTATTCATGCGGATAGGGGCACCCTGCCCACCAATGTTTCCGCTGGCTGTCATACGTAACGTGTTCACGTTCAGTAGAGAATTATTGTCGGTAATGTTTCCTCGTGCATCAAACTGTGCCTGGCCCGCATTTACACGACCCATAGCAATACTGCCCGCTCGTGCATCGATAGTTTGTGCATCCATATTATTGAATCGAAGATTGCCACTTGTGCTCTGAATACGGTTCCCAGCTTGTATGGAGCTTACATCCATATCGCCTGTAACTATATCAATATTACTACGCGCTTCCAACGTATCCGCACTTAGTGAACTTGAGGCAATATTCATGTTTCCGCCCGACGTTCCGTTGCGTATTTCCATGGAACCAGTGTCTATTATAGTTTCTCCGCCCGATTCGAGCGTATCGGCACTAAGAGTTCCAGAGAAGATATCCAAAAACCCACCTGCTTCAAATTCATTAACTGAGACAGACTGCCCGGGAGCATCCAAGTCAATATTGCCTCCCGCCACGACTTGGTTTCCGCCTACGCTGGCCTCAGCATCTAAGTCGGCATTACCTGCGGATTGAATCCCGTTCAGCGGCACCGGGGACACAGAACCTTCAACGGTCTCCGTGGTCGAATCCAAAGCGACCTGCTCCAATACTACCAGTCCCGCACCCGCGTTCAACGGGATCAAAGACACATTTTGCAACGTATGGAGGAAAATATTTCCCCCAGTGCTTTGAGCCGCCAAATTTGGCGCATCAATCTGTACTGAATCACCTGCGGCACCTATGTCCCCACCCGCAAATAAGCCCACCGTTTGTGCGCTAAGCGGGGTTGCCGAGTTTAAATCACCGGCTGTTCCCAGCCATAATAGATTCGTCACGACCGTTACACCCAAATTCAAATCGCCACCCGCATATGCATACAAGTCGCCACTTTCGATGCTACCTTGCATATTCACATCGTTGCCTGCGCGCAGTACCGTACGCCCAGATGTTTGTATAACTGTAGCCAGATCATCTATTAAGTCACCACCCGCATCCATGAGAATGCCCCCATTCCCCGTTGACGCAGTCATCGCCCCCAACAAGACATTACCCACGGCCCTCACACCAATGTTGCCAAGTCCACCACTTGTCAGGTCGCTATTGATCTCGGCATTTCGTCCAGCCCAGATCCAGATATCATCGGCCGTAGACGTCACCGTGCCGTCCACTAAGACATCCTGTCCAGCCAACAGCGTTGCGTTTCCTCCAGAGGACACCGATTCGTCGGTTACGAGATCGGACGACGAGGCACCAGCCGCTAGCAACACATCCATTCCAGCCTGCACAGGCTGGTCTACGGTCAGGGTCCCTGTTATCGTCTCCACCTTCGCATGCCCGCCCGCCGTCACGCCCGAGAGCGCGGCATCCGTCACCGGCGTGGTGGTCGAATCCAGGTGCGTGCGCGTCACCGACACCGGACCCACCGTCCCGATTTCCAGCGCGTCGTCCTCATAAATGTACGTGCTCCCCACAGTCGAAGCCGCCGCCAGTGTCCCGACGTGCGTATCCAACGGGTTGCCCGCCGCGCCGATGTCCTGGCCCGCCTGTAGCCGCGCCGCAGAGGCGATAATATTTACGGTGCGCGGATCACCCGTCTGCGTCGCAAATCCCTGTGCGTCATGATCCACCGTGTCCGCCCGCGCATCCGTGATCGAAGCAGTCGCACTTACCACGCTTACGTCGCCCGCGCCCGCGTTCAACAGACCCAGCGCAACGTCGCCGTTCGCCGCGTACCGGATGTTCCCGCCGCCCGAGCCCGTGATCGTGCCCGAGGCCATCGTCAGCGCCCCATCAAAGGCTTCCACATCAATCGTCCCGCCCGAGCTCGTCACCGCCGCGTCCTGCGCTATCGCGTCCTGCGCAAGCAGGCTGATGTCTCCGCCGCTCGAAACTATATCCGCGCCCGCGTTCTGTGTCAGATCGCTGCCCGCGCCGCCCGCGCGGATCAAAATATCCCCCGCCGCCAGCACCGCATCGGACACCGAGGCCGCCGCCACTACGATCGTGCCCCCTGTCGTTTCCACTTTGTACACCCCGTCCGATTCGCCCGAACGCGCCAGCGCCGCGTCCGTCACCGGGGTGGTCGTGGAGTCCAGCGCGATCCGTGTCACCGTGATCGAGCCGCTGCCCGTATCGTCCAGAGTCAGACCGTCCGCTTCCAGTATGTACGTGCCCGCCGCGCCGCTCTTGCTCGCCAGCGTCGTCACCGCCGTGTCCAGTGCGTTGCCCGCGCCCGACGCGCCGATCCCGCCCGCTGCTTCCAGACGAAGGTAGTCCGCCGCAATGTTATTGCCCGCGGTCGCTTCAAGGATGTTGCCTGTCGCACTTACCACGCTGACGTCGCCCGCCCCTGCGTTCAACAGACCCAGCGCCACGTCGCCGTTCGCCGCGTAGCGGATGTTCCCGCCATCCGAGCTTGTGACCGTACCCGACGCCATCGTAACACCACCTGCAGATGACTCCACATCAATGCTACCTGTACCCGATTGAACGGTGATCGCCGCGTTCTGACCAATGCTGCCAGACGCAAGCACCGAGATACTCCCGTTCGTCGAACTAACAGACGCGTTCTGCGACACCCCCCCCACTACCGAACGAAGCATGACATCCTGACCGGCATTCACTTCTTGCGCCACGGTTAGAGTGCCACCCGCCTGCACTTTTGCGTTGCCTCCAGCCCGAATGCCGGATGTTGCACCAATGGTGGTTATAGTCAGGACATTATCCTCCTGAACATACACATTTCCACCGGCCTCTACGGCTACAGCGTCAACGTCCGTTAACATAGGTGCGCCGCCAGCACCAACTGATCCGCTTGCGGTCACTAAAAGTTCATTTGCCGTAATCTTACCTGAGCTTTGAGTAATGCTTCCGCCCTGCGCATCCAGCGTCACGTCGGCCGCGCCCGCGTTCACCGAGACCACTTCGATCCCCGCGCCCGTCGAGGTCAGCGCAATGTCTTCACCCGCCGTGCCGCCGCTCGCCACGTCCGTCGCCGTGATCTGCCCGCCCGCATCCACCGTGATCGAGCCGTCGGCCGTATCCACGTCCGAAAGGTTGATGGCATCGGTTTCGTCGATCAGGATGGCGCCCGTACCGCTCACCGACGCATCCAGTGTCGCCACAGCCGTGTTCAGGTCGATCCCCGTCACCGCGTCCGCCGTCAGCGTGTCCGAAGTCACCAGCCCCGACCCGCTGGATGTGATGGTTGTTGTTGCGTCCAACTCAACATCACCCGCACCTGCACTGGCTGATACGCCTTGCGATATATCCAGAGCCCCACCTGCAACAACCGTAATATTACCCAATGTTGATGCAAGACCCGAACGTGTTATGGGTCCAAACGGAGAGGATTGAGTGTTAACTGATAAATCAGTTGTTGTCCGGATGGATAAATCATCTACGGATTCAGCCGCGACGGCTAGAATTTCGTTTCCTGCATGGTCCAATTCAATGCTGCCACCCGCTATGGCAAGTAGATTCTGAACGCTTATAGGAGCGGTTTGAGATATGCTATTGTCCGCTCTTAACCCCAGTAAACCGGCGCCCTGATTCTCCACGGATCCATTAATAATAATAGAACCCGCCGCTTCGAGATCCAGCGCGTTAGCCGAGTCATATACAACCCCGTCCACTACTGTTATATCGCCATCTTGCCCGGCGTCGAACCCCAATGTTGTCCTTACAAGTACGTTTCCAAGCGCCAAGTTGTTCGTTAACGTCAACCAAGACAATTGAGAGGGGGATCCAGTTGGCTCAAAAGGAGAAACGCCGGAGACGTTGCTGTCGGCAAAGTTGCCAATTTCCAAATCCGTCGGATCAATCAAGAACGTGCCCGCTTCGCCTTGCGGCGCGCGGGTATCCACGGTGCCGGCCACGTCGATGTGTCCCAGACCGGACACTTCCACAAATCCGCCGTTTCCACCTTCCTCGCCGCCACGCGCCGAGATCTCGCCGTGGAACTGCATCACATCGGCACCCCATACGGCGATATTCCCGCCATCTCCATTAACCAGCGCATCCGCGCGGATCTGTGCGTCCGGTCCTATATAGGTAGCCGAAGCCAAGGGCACGGAACCTTCGCCACCAAAGTCACCGCCGATAAAAATCTCGCCGCCCCCGAATTGGCCCGACGCGTCCACCCTAGCGTCCTCTATCCCGACCCGTTCGCCGAGCAATTGAATATCCCCCCCCTGAAGAGCATCTTGTCCGCCAGCTCTGATTGTGCTTCCTTCATTAACCCACAAGGTGTCGCGTGCATTCATCTCTATGGATCCGCCCATGCCGTCGTCATTGAGCGCCTGGGATAAGCCTGTATGGTCGATGGTATCGGCTTCCAGATAGATTGATGCGCCGTCACTCTCGGACGCCGTGATCTGTCCTGCTTGGATAATCGCGGCGGCCAACGCCTGTCCCGCAGCCGAAGGTCCCGTTTCACTCTCGTTTCCATCCGCCCCAGGTGTGCCGGTAGCCGGTTCGATAATACCCTCGGTGTAGCGATCGAGGCCTTCCATGAACAGGTCGTTGTCTATATCGGATGTCGTGGCGACCAGCCCCCCCACGTTGACTCGCGAGGTGGACGTAAAAACAATACCGTTTGGGTTAACGATATACACACGTCCATTCGCAATAAGCATTCCTGCTATACGACTACCGTCTCCGCCCAAAATGCGATTGAGAATGGCGGATGACGCGCCAGGCTGAATAAAGCGAACAGTGGCATCCTGACCAATATTAAAAGTCAAATATTCCATAATTGCGCGTTCGGAGACTTGGTTGACAGTCAGTGTGTCACCATCTTTAGAAACAGAAGCCTGACCGCTTTGAACACTGGCACCTGATGGTAATTCGAGATCTTGTTCGGCAGGTAAAGAGGCAAGTTCCGCATCGTCATCTTCTTCCGCAATCGTCGCTGACACCTCTGAAATACCGTTTGTTCTTTGGACATCGTCGGTTGTTTTGGCACGATACTGGCTGCCGGAAGAGGACTGACCAGATTTTTGTTCGACTCCGTCTATGATTAACCGGACCCGCCCTCCAGCAATCTCATCGATCTCTACCGATGTTTCGCCTTCTGCAAGGATGAGGCGAGGAGAGGATATATGGCCAGCATTGCGAACCTCTCGTCCAACCAAGTAGACCGCATCGGCAGCACGAATAGATCCATCGTTAATCACAGAGCCTCCGCCCCCTTGGAATAGCATACGACCATTAAGGAAATCATCATCAGTCATATTAAAAGCCGATGCAACAAGCCCTCCAACGTTTACATTCGCGGTACGCGTAAAGAGTATTCCATTTGGATTTACAATATAAACCTGACCATTCGCCAGCAACGCCCCGGCAATTTCGCTTCGCGATCCACCCGTAACGCGGTTCAAGATTCGAGATGACACATCTGGTTGATTAAATTGGACAGTTTCATCATTAAAAATACCAAAGGCATCATAGTTCACTATGGCAACTTGGGAACCCTGTGTGACCAAAAGATGTTTCCCATCTTTGCGGAACTGGACTTCTCCATGCACCACCTGTTCCCCGGATGGCAAAGCCCACACCGGCACAGACATAACGGTCATATTCAAACACATGAACCAAACGAGTAAACGCTGCCAAGCGGCAAGTCGTCGTTTCAAATTCTTTTTCATTAAGAATCCTCCACCTTCAATGTCTTTATCATTAGTTGTTAGAACTGCACCTGGAACTCAATATAGCCTGCTCCGCTTGAATCGGATTCTTCCGTATCGGTTAACGGGAAACCCCAATCCGCCCGTAACTGAGCGTAATCGGAAACTGCAACCCGGAATCCTAGACCCGCGCTGTAGATCGCCTCATCCTTGTCTTCATTCGGCAGTGGTTGCCTTACCCGTGTATAACCGCCATCTGCAAAAAATACTCCCTGAAAGCGATCCAAAGGATAGCGTTGTCCCTCTGCAAGCCTGGCATTGAAAAACCGCGAGAACATACCAAGCAATAGAGGTGTCCTTAACTCAAGATTCCCAAACCCTCCGTCATCGCCAAAAAATTCGCGTTCGACATACCCCCGGACAGAACGGGATCCGCCAATACCGATCTGCTCAGCCGGTATAAGCGGCCCATCTGCGTACTGCCCCTCAGCCCGTGCAAAAAGAACCCACTGACTTTCTTGCTGTCCTCGTTCATCACGCAAACCAAATATGGGTTGGATACGGGCCAATTGAAAGCGTGTAATGAAATAGTCTGCCTCAGCAGCTGGACGAAGCGTACGAATATCTTCTCCTCCAGAAACTCCAAGAAAATCCCCTTTGTTATAGAGCGCCTGAATTGTAGCCATATTCCGTCCACCCAGACGATCTGGCTTCAATTGGGTGTAACTAAGAGCAAGAGAATAAGGCATAACCGTGGCATCGCGTGGGGTGGTTGAAAAATCCGAAACGACCAACTGGTCTTCTATATAACGCCGCACAAATCCCACCGATCCAGCTAAAAGATGGTCTCGTCCAACAATTAGATTATGACTCCACTGAACACCCGCAAACCAACCCTCACCTATAATGTCAATTTCCTCGACCACTTCCTGAGCATCCAGTTTGGAATATCCCCCATATGTCGTTATGCGACCTCCCTTTCTTGCATAATATGGGATCGAATAGCTAGCAGCCACAGATCTCAAGGACTCAAAATCAATAGACAAAGGAATGCTAACCGTGAGCACATCATCATTGCGAGAGAGATTTAAGTGCTGCAACGTAAGCCCCATCTGCCAGTTATCAGTGGCATCCGTCCCGTAATTATTTAGACTGATCACAGCATGAAGAGGCCGTTTTTCCTCTACAGTAAAATTCATATTGATGTCGCGACGCAGTATTTCATCTTCTATCCGGCTTTCCACTGAAAAATCTGTATCAACGATTAGGTCGGGATGAATATTTATGTCATAAATGTCAGCATAAAAATCATTGTAATTAAATATATCACCCGACACAGTTCTACGCATTCTTTTCTCAAGTTGCCTCTTGGAGAAATACGTGCCATCCTGCTTATCTTTGAATGCAAAATGAATATTCCCAACGCGACCGGCATCCACATGTAACGTTACTACCCCGCTATCTTCATCAATTTCCTGAAGCCAGACTGATGCGAGATAATACCCTTGATCAATGAGACTTTGCTCGACCTGAGCAATCACTTGACGAATATATTCGGCATCCATTTTACGCCCGACAAGAAATCGCTGCAATGCACTATCCGCCTTGAGCTCAGCAAGCCAAATCACATCGCCCTTGAAGACCAAACGATGAATCTCTCCATGTAATTCTCCATGTGCTTCTTCTAATTGTTGATCCGACTTAGGTTCAACTAATTCGCGCAAAGATTCCTGAGCGCCCTCATTGGGCACAGCCACATCTTTAGGGCGCACTAATTCATCTTCAACCACACGCATTTCCCTGCCAACCTCCGCCCTGGGTTGCGGAGTTTCGGCGTGCACCAAATCCAATGAAGCAACCCCTAAAAGAAAAATAAAAAACAATATTCCCCCAAAACCGCTTCGATGATCATGCATATAATCTCCTCCAACTCTTTATATAAGACTCGTATTTCACAAATCCCCTTCTGCCTTTAATGAATGGACATACAGGGAGCGGGTTTCTCGCTCATATCGGTAGATTTGATCAGGATCAATGCCGTAGTCAGCATGCAGATTACTGTTGACCTCATTAATTATATCCTGCTGCTCTGAGATTATCTGTTTCAAGACCTTTGCTTTCAAGAGCGCCTCACCACGATCTGCCATCAACTCCCGGAAAACAACAACTTCTGCCTCGTCTTGAAACAGATGCACCACAACGCCATCCTCCCCCATGTTCTCTTTGCGTTTTTCATATAACGCCAACCTGTCTGAATCAAACCGATAGCCAGCATGATCCATATAACTGAAATCTTTCAATAGAAGCTGCTCCCGCATTTCTGCCTGCTTAAGACTTTCATTCATCAACGACTTCAATAGCCTCACTGCTTCTGTGGCCTGATTTCGCATCAAAATTTTGCTGAGAAATTCCCGCTCTTGTTCAGGTGAAAAACTTTTCACAAGAATCCCGGGGGTTTCCTTGAAGGTGTCCGCCATCGGACTACTATCCTCACGAGAAATACCCGCAGTGGATACTTTTTGCTCTTCGTTTTTTTTCTCGGGACGCTTCCCAAACCAAGCTTCTGAGTGTGAGGGGTGGATCACCCCAATCACTAATGCCATCAAACAGAGCATCTTCTTCATTCTATCTGACCTCCTTGTAAACGGTCGGATTTCATTTCGCGAAGTATCATTCGACTATTACAGACCAACGAACATGTCAATTAATTATTGACAAAAAATCAAATGTCATGAAATTCCCGATGCAAATATAATGGGTGGCATTTATAGCAAAAAGTAGAAGGACAAACACAAATGACTATGCAGAATCTATACCAGCTTATCGAGTTCTAAGACTGTTCCGGGGACGCAGCGTTCGACGTGGTTGGCGTAGCATCTGTCATGGGTTCTTTATACCATGCCCCGCAAGCCCGGTGCGATTAAAAAACTTTTTTAATGTTCCGAACGCAATTTTTCGTTATCGTATCCCTTAATGCACCGACGGGATACATTCGAGGTTTTAAATAGCGTGATGGCATTGCTGGGCGATGCGGCGGCGTTGTACAGTGGCGTGATGTTCGCCGTGTGGATCCGGTTCTTCAGTGGCTGGGTTCCGTTTAACGACCCGTTGCCTCCCATGGAGTTATATTGGCAAGGCGCCGGCATCGTTACGTTGCTTTCTTTGCTTATCATGGGCTCGCTTGGCCTTTACAAACGTCCACAACTTGGCAATTTCGGCGATAAAATCCCGCGTATTGCCCGTGCGGTGTTGTGGAGCATGGGGCTTGCTTTGGTCTTGGCGTTTGTATTGCGCACCGATCCCCCGTTTTCCCGTCTGGCCACCGGCATTTCATTTTTCACGGTCATGGGCGCGCTTACACTGGAACGCTGGCTTTTATTTAAACTGGAAATAGCGCTTGCGCGCCAGCAACGTATCAGCAACCGCGTCACCATCATCGGCACGTGCGAAAATGCCGCGCGCCTGCGCGAGGCGCTGGAGCAGGATCCACGCATGCGATCCCGCGTGGTATCTTTTTTAAGCATCAACGGGCAACCGCCCGATCCGGGCATCCCGCCGAATATGATTCATGGCACGCTGGACGACTTGGCCGATCATATTGCCGGAGGCCATACCAATCACATTATTCTATCAAACATGAGCATCAGCCATACACAAATCGTGGACATCATTGTGACGTGCGAACGTTCGATGGTTGAATTTCATTTAGTGCCGGACTTGTTCCGGATTTTGACCACGCGCGTGGATGTGCAGACCGTGGACGGGGTTCCGTTGCTTGGCTTAGGTAAATGGCCGTTGGACTACCTTGGCAACCGCTTACTTAAGCGCGCCGAAGACCTCGCGGGTTCATGCCTGGGCCTGCTGTTATCGGCGCCGCTGATTTTGATTCTCGCGCTGCTGGTAAAGCGCTCCTCGCCCGGCCCGGTGTTTTATCGTCAGGAACGCTGCGGTGAAAGCGGAAACAGTTTTACCATTTTTAAGTTGCGTACCATGCCGGTGGATGCGGAACAAGAAAGCGGTCCGGTCTGGGCGCAACCCGACGATCCGCGCCGCACCCCGCTAGGCGCGTTTATGCGCACATACAATCTCGACGAACTCCCGCAGTTCTGGAATGTGCTGAAAGGCGACATGAGCCTGGTGGGTCCGCGCCCGGAACGACCGCATTTTGTCGAGCGCTTTAAAGAAGACATAGGCAGTTACATGTGGCGACACATTTATAAGCCCGGCATGACCGGCTGGGCGCAAGTCAACGGCCTGCGCGGCAACACCAGCATTGAAGAACGGATCAAACACGATTTATTCTATCTCGAAAACTGGTCGCTTTCATTTGACTTTAAAATTCTTGTAAAAACGTTTTTCGCTAACAAAAACGCTTATTAGAGATTCGGGGCGCGGCAGGGGCCCGCTAAACAACCATTAAATTCTCTATCTGTGTTCTTGACTTGCGATCGCGGGATCACTACATTTACCCCCTTTTCAGCGGTGGCATCGGCGCGTTCCTGTGTTATTTTCCGGTGGAGTGCTGTTTTTCACGCCGCATGCCCGATGGTGTAATGGTAGCACACGGCCCTTTGGAGGCCAGAGTCAAGGTTCGAGTCCTTGTCGGGCAACCAAACGGACAAGGCGAGTCAAGGGAGTTTTTTGGCGTGGTTATTTTTTCAGGCACAGCGCATCCAGATTTGGCCAGGAGCATCGCGGAATATATTGGACAGCCTTTGGGCGAAGTCAGTATCAAGCGTTTTCCGGATGGCGAGATCATGGTCAAGATCATCGAGAATATCCGGGGTCAGGATGTGTATATCATTCAGCCGATCAGTTATCCGCCCAACGAAATGTTGATGGAATTGCTGATTATGATGGATGCGGCCCGGCGCGCTTCGGCGGCCCGGGTCACGGCGGTCTTACCGTTCTACGGGTATGCCCGTCAAGACCGCAAAGACCAGCCGCGCGTGCCGATTACAGCGAAACTGGTAGCTAATTTATTGGTGGCGGCGGGCGCAAACAGGATATTGACGATGGACCTGCATGCGCAGCAAATCCAGGGATTTTTTGATATCCCGGTAGATCATTTGTACGCAGCGCCGGTGTTGGTGAAATACCTGCGCTCGCTGGAATTGGAAAACATGATCGCCGTTTCGCCGGATGCAGGCGGGCTGAAAATGGCGTATGCCTATTCGACGATGATGGAAACCGGGCTGGCGTTTGTGGCCAAGCAACGCACCAGCCCAAGCGAAGTCGAAGCGATGAGTGTAGTAGGCGATGTAGAAGGCAAAAGCTGCATTTTGGTGGACGATTTATCCACTACAGCAGGCACGTTGCTGGAAGCGTCGCGCATTTTAATGGATCGCGGCGCCAAGTCCGTGCATGCCGCGGTCACGCACACGTTGTTGACCGATATTGGCATGGAGCGGTTAAAGAAAGCGCCTATTGTGGAATTGGTAACCACGGACAGTGTGCCGAAAAAAGAGTGGACAGGTTGCCCGATAAACGTATTGTCAGTGGCCGATTTGCTGGGGGAAGCGATCAAACGCATTCATGGCAATCAATCGGTAACATCGTTATTTAGAATTTAATCCAGGAACATCGAGGAAAAAGAAATGAAGGAAGAAGCGAAAATCAGCGCGCAACTGCGCACCGAGCAAGGCACGCGCGCGAATAACCGTTTGCGCAAGCAAGGGTTGGTGCCGGGCGTTATTTACGGGGGGCAGGAACCCAAAAACGTGCAATTCAACGAAAAAGTTTTTACGCAGTTCCTGCGCCATCACACCAGCGAAAACGTCATGCTGGATTTGGCTATCGAAGGCGATCAATCCCACAAAGTGCTGATTCGCGAAGTGCAGCATCATCCGATCAGCGGCCGTCCGCTGCACGCGGATTTTTATGAGCTGGATTTGACCCGCCAAGTCCGCGTGTCTATTCCGCTGGCGTGTATTGGCGATCCCGTGGGTGTAACGCAGCAAGGCGGAACGCTGGAACATTTGATGCGTGAAATTGAAGTCGAGTGCCTGCCCACGGACATTATCGAGGAATTTGATTTGGACGTGAGCGCGTTGAACGTGGGCGATCGCTTGCTGGTCAAAGATATTCCGCTGGACCGGTCCCGTTACACCATGATCACAGCAGACGATGTCGCGGTGGCTATGGTGGCGGCGGCGCGCGTGGAAGAAGCGCCCGCAGCGGAAGAAGGGGAAGCGGGTGCGGAACCCGAAGTCATCAAAGAAAAGAAAACCGAAGAAGGAAAAGAAGAGAAGTAATGCTTTTCTTCTTCGCCCAGCCGCGTGATACACGGGGCCGGGGAAAGGATCGTCACCGTGTGGTTGGTTGTAGGACTTGGCAATCCGGGCAATGCCTACGATCGCACGCGGCATAATATTGGATTCCGCGTAGTGGATGCTTTGGCGGAACGCGCGGGGGTAAAACTGCGCCGGAGTTGGCGTGTATCCGCGGAGATGGCCGAAGCCGGGGAAGCCCGGGAACGGCATCTGCTGGTTAAGCCCAGGACTTTTATGAACCGGAGCGGCCTGGCGGTAGCGCCGCTGTTACGAAGGAAGGGGCTTGCCCCTTCGGATTTAATTGTGATAGTGGATGATACCGAATTGGACGCAGGCCAAATTCGTGTGCGCGCGAAAGGCAGTCCGGGGGGGCACAACGGATTAAAGTCCATTCAGGCCTCGATCGGCACGGATGCGTATAACCGCGTACGCGTCGGGGTGGGTCGCAAACCGCCGGGAGAGGATATGGTTGCGTTTGTGCTGGGGCGTTTTGCGCCGACGGAACAACGCGTCATGGAAGAAGCAGTGATAAGCGCGGCGGATGCCGTGCAGGCGATAATGACGCGCGGCGTGGATCGTGCGATGAATGATTTTAACAGGTAAGGAGTAAAGCATTGAAGACATACGAAGGCATGTTTATTTTCGTCGAATCGCTCACGGACGATGAATTGGAAAACGCAGTCAAAGACGTGCGCGAAGAAATTGAAAAATTAGCGGGCGTAGTGGACAGCGCAGCCCGGCTGGGACGCCGTCCGTTTGCGCGTCCGCAGGCCAAACATCACAAAGCCGGGCATTACGTGGTTTTTGGTTTTGATATGGATCCCGCAAAAGTGCAAGCCCTGCTGGGCCGCATCAAACTGAAAGAACAGGTGCTACGCGCGCAAGTGGTATTGCCCGGCGCGACCGTGACGTCAGAACCTGTCGCGGCGGAGGCGTAATCATGGCATCGTTAAACCGTGTAATTCTGGCGGGCAACTTAACCCGTGACCCCGAAGTACGCTACCTGCCCTCGGGCGCGCCGGTCGCCGATCTCGGACTGGCGGTCAGCCGCAAATACCGGACCCAACAAGGCGAAGAGCGCGAAGATGTATGTTTTGTAAACGTCACCGCCTGGGGTAAAACCGCCGAAAACTGCGGACAGTATTTAAGCAAAGGCTCCCCGATACTTATTGAAGGCCGGTTGAAATTTGATCAATGGGAAAAAGAAGGCCAGAAACAAAGCAGGCTAACCGTGGTGGCTGAAAGCGTGCAGTTCCTAAGCAGCGGACGCCGCTCGGAAGGGCGCGCGGAAAGCAGCGCAGAGGAATACGGGGATGCGCCAGCCCGCGACAACCGCGCCGCGGCTCCTTCCAGTGCGCGCGATACCGACGACGCGCCTACCGGCGATGACGATGATTTACCGTTTTAAGCCATCCGACGGCCAACCCAACGCAAGTGAATAAAAGAACCGCGCTTTTCAAGCGCTCGATAAAAAATAATGGAAACAGTATGTGGGTTTGTGAGTGTGTGGGTGTGTGAGGATTATGCATGAGCGTAGTGAAGCATTTTAGAGAACTTCGGGTTTACCGCGAATCCTTTGAGGCGGCCATGCGGATATTTGAGTATTCGAAAAAATGGCCCAAAGAAGAGCGTTATTCGCTGACGGATCAAATACGACGTTCGTCCCGGTCCGTCTGCGAGCAGATCGCCGAGGCTTGGAGAAAACGCCGTTATATAGCACATTTTCGCAGCAAACTCACCGATGCGGACAGTGAGGTGGCGGAAACGCAATCCTGGCTCGAATTTGCCTTGCGATGCGACTATATCAGCCAAGCAGTCTTTGATCATTTGGATGGAGCGTATGAGAAAGTAAGCGGAGGATTGGTCGCCATGATGACGAATGCAGAGCAGTGGTGTACATCATGCCATCAGCTTAAAGAAGATGGGGCGGCATACGAAGTGGCCGAAAGTCTCACATACCCACACACGCACACACTCACAAACATAAGCGAGATGCATGGGTGATTAGACTTAAAACCAAAGCAGAAATATTGACAGAACGAAAAGAACAGCAAGGATAGAGGAATGAAAAAGAAATCAAGCAAACCACGTCGGGCGCCGCGTGTCGAACAAGACGATTTAGCCCGTGGACCCAAGCATCTCGAAGGGGTGCAGCACATTGACTATAAAGACGCCGAACTGCTTCGGCGTTTCATGACCGAACGCGGGAAAATTATGCCGCGGCGTAACACCTATGCAACCGCAAAACAGCAGCGCACCCTGCGCAAGGCCATTCGCCGTGCGCGCGTCATGGGTCTTCTGCCCTGAGGAAAGAGATTAAATTATGCCTAAAGAAGTTATTTTAATCAGCCCTGTTGAGGGTCTTGGTGACGAAGGGGAAGTGCTGCGCGTAGCCGACGGGTATGCCCGCAATTATCTGCTCCCTCGCAAACTGGCGCTGCCGGTAAGCGCCGCTACGCGCAAACTCGTCGAGAAAAAACGGATCGAGCGCCTCGCACGCGAAGCGGAGCAATTGGATAAAGCCAGCGAACTTGCCGGGAAACTCGCCAACGTATCCATTACGATTCCGGTAAAAACCGGCGAAAACGGCAAATTATTCGGCTCGGTCAACGCCTCCGACATTTTGGCGCAACTGGAAAAACAAGGCATCAAGCTGGACAAAAAACAACTGACGCTCGCCGCGCCACTGCGCGAACTGGGCGTATTTAATGTGCCGCTGAAATTGCATACTGAAGTAGACGCCACGCTGAAGGTGTGGGTTGTAGAGGAATAAGCATTATGGCCCGCACCGTCACTCCGACTCGCGCGCCGAAGAGTGATCGGATACCCCCATATAGCGAAGAAGCCGAGCGCGGTGTGCTCGGCTCGATTCTGCTTGATCCGCATCGCGTCATGGATTTGTGCATCGAACGCAAAATCATGCCCGAATCTTTTTATGTGCCCGCGCACCGGGTCTTATACGAAGCGCTGATTAGCATGAGCCAAAAAGGGGGGCTCATTGACAATCTTACGCTGGTGGACAACCTGAAAGCCGCCGGCCAACTGGAGTACGTGGGCGGCTCCCTGTATCTCGAACAATTACAAGACAGCACGCCGACATCCGCCCACGCCGACTATTACATTGAAATCGTATGGCAGAAACATTTATTGCGGGCCATTATTGACCGGTCCCGCGAAGCCATCGAGAAATGTTACGATCCGGAATTGCCCGCCGAAGAAGTGCTGGGTCAGACCGAACAAAGCTTTTCCGATATCGGCGGCGCCGCCATAACGTCGTTGACGATGTGGGGGGATTTGATCAAGGAAGCAGTTAAAGAAATCGAGTTAATCCACGAAAACAAACGTGGCGTGACCGGTATTTCAACAGGCTACAAGGATCTCGATGAAAAACTGATGGGGTTGCAACCAAGCGATATGATTATTCTGGCCGCGCGTCCCTCCATGGGCAAAACATCGCTGGCCATGAACATCGCGGAAAAAGTGGCGCTGGGGGAAAACAAAGATAAAACGCCGCGCCCCGTCGCGGTGTTCAGTCTCGAAATGTCGCGCGAACAACTGGTGCGCCGTATGATTTGCTGCCGCGCGCGCGTGTCGTCCCATGTATTGTCCAAAGGCATTTTAACTAAAGTGAATCATGGCTATTTAATCAACGCCGCCGATGCGTTGCAAAAAGCTAAAATTTATATTGATGATACCGCCGGGCTTAGCGCGCCGGAATTACGCTCGCGCGCGCGACGGTTGCACAAACGATTCGGCGTGCAATTGATTGTCATAGATTACCTGCAATTATTAAATTATTCCCAGTACGCCAAAGAAGGGCGTCAACGCGAAACCGCCGCGATATCCGGCGCGCTTAAAGCCATGGCCAAGGAATTGCGCGTGCCGGTGCTGGTATTAAGCCAGCTTAGCCGCGCGCCGGAAACGCGTGACAAACTTGCCGTGCCCAAGCTGTCGGATTTGCGTGACTCGGGCTCTATCGAACAGGACGCGGACGTGGTTGCGTTGCTGCGCCGTCCATGCAAATATCCTGAAGATGAATTCGCGGACGACAAAACCTTATCTATTTTAAACATCGCTAAACACCGCAACGGGCCTACCGGGGACATTCATTTGCATTTTGAAGAGGAATACACGCGCTTTGAAGACCGGGTCCGCCACGGCGTGGACGATCCATCCGGCTATGTGCCTATTGAAGAAGGGCCGCTTGAATGAAACGAGTTCGCACAAAAATAAATTTTGCTTTATGGGTATGGATGGCCTTCAGTGTAGTAGCGGCAAACGCGGTAAACGTGCGCGATGTGCGCGTGGAACAACGCGGACCCGGCGCCTTGGATGAGTCATCGGTTTTATCTTTTGTCAGCGTCAAACCAGGCGACCCCTACAATCCCCATGTAATTTCCCGCGACTTACGTTTGTTGCAGGAAACCGGCCGTTTTTCACTGATCAACGCCGAAGTGCTCCCGCACGAAGACGCAGGCGAAGTGACAGTGATTTTTGCCGTGCGCAACAAGCCGCGACTGGTTCGCCTGTCCGTGGAAGGAGCCGATTATTTAAGCAATCGCAAAGTGCGCGAATTGCTGGATTTGACTATAGGCGATGTCGTGGACGATGCCGATATCGCTGTGCGCGCTCAAGCGGTATACGAGCATTATCGCAAGCGATATTTTACGAATCCCCGGTTAACCTGGACGTTGAACGAAAACGAAGAAGAAGGCACTGTGGAAGCGCAGATCACCGTCAACGAAGGAAAACGCGCCGGAGTATGGCGCATTTATTTTGACGGCAACAAAAAAGTGCCGGACCGCCCTTTGCGTAAAGTCATGTCCCAAGGCGTATGGCGTCCATGGTCCTGGCTATCCAAAGGCAATATTTATAACCCGTTCGATTTGGAATCCGACCGCGAAGCGCTGCGGAAAGTATACATGGACCGGGGCCATTTGGACGCGCGCATAGAGGAACCGGTCGTCGAGGAAAAAAGCCGCAAGCTCGTCAATATCACGATTCCGATTGATGAAGGGCCGGTTTATCGCGTGGGCGATGTGCAGCTTGAGGGGGTGACGCTGTTCCCGTACGAAGACGTACGCAGGGTTTTACGCTTGCAACCGGGTGACGTGTTGTCCTGGAGTGAAGTCGAACGGGATCGCCAGGACTTGCGTGATTATTTTGGAAGCCGCGGCTATATTGGCACGATTTCCACCGTCACACTGGAACCGGCGCTGGATAAGCCCGTCGCGGATTTACTGTTTGAAGTGCGCGAAGGTCAGCTTGCTTATATTCGCGATATCCGTATTCGCGGCAATCAACAGACCAAAGACAAAGTATTACGCCGGGAACTTGCGGTCCGTCCCGGGGAAATATTTGATGAAGTGCGCGTACGGCGAAGCGAAAACCGGCTGCGTAATATGGGCTTGTTCCAGCAAGTCCGCTCGTACCCGGACCGCACCGATCGCGAGGATGTGTATGATTTAACATTCGAAGTCGAAGAAGCGCGCACCGGACAATTAACCGCGGGGGTAGGATTTTCCAGCATTGATGATGTCGTGGGTTTTGCGGAAATTGCGCAGAATAATTTCGATTTGTTTGGCGCGGCTCATGGATTTACGGGCGGGGGCCAGAAAGCCAAATTACGCACGCAAGTCGGGTCGAGCCGCACGGATGTGGAATTATCGTTTGTCGAACCTTGGTTTCTGGATCGTCAATTGGCGCTGGAAATTGATTTATTCCGGAGCGACAAAAGTTTCTTAAGCAGCGATTACGACCAACGCAATATCGGCGGCGTGGTGGGCTTGAGCCACGCCGTTGGCCGGTTTTCGCGCTTGAAGGTATCGTATGGATTTGAAGAAATCACAATCCGCAATGTAGCTACCAATGCCTCGGAAATTATCCGCGCCGAAGAAGGCACGCGTACCAAAAGCTCTATGACGTTGACGTATATATTTGACACACGCGACAATTTCTTTATCCCTACGCGCGGCAATCGCAGTGTGCTTTCGGGCATGGTGGCGGGAGGCCCTGTGCTGCAAGGGGAAACCGATATTTACATGCTGGACGCGCGCACCAGTCACTATGTGCCTTTGTGGTTTGATCATGTCTTTAGTTTGCGGGGACGCGCCGCCGTGGTGGAACCTTACGGCGATTCCGACCGGGTTCCGATCTTTGACCGTTTGTTTCTGGGCGGGGCACGGGATGTGCGTGGATTCCGTTTCCGCGATGTGGGGCCCAAAGACGAGTTTGGCGAACCTATTGGCGGCAATACAACGGCGTTTGTCAGCGCGGAATATACCGTGCCGGTGGTGGAGAATATACGATTGGCAGGGTTTTATGACATCGGTATGGTATGGGACGAAGCGTATACATTTGAGACAGGCGATTTGAATTCCGCCGTCGGAGTGGGTATACGTTTTGATATACCGGGATTTCCGCTACGCTTTGATTATGCATGGCCGTTGGAAACAGACGTATTCAATGATCGGGATTCGGGGCGGTTCAGTTTTATGATCGGACACGTGTTATAAGCACAACACTCACCACCCACAGAGAGAGGATAAACAATGAATAACGCAATCATACGGGCAGGAATCATGATCACGGCATGGGTTGTAATGAGTATGCACGGCGCGCAGGCGCAAGATAGCCGCAATGTGTTCGTGAATCTCGACAAAGTATTTAATGAATACTACAAAACCAAACTAGCCGACGCTCAAATCAAAAAGCTGGAAGAGGAATACAACGAACGCATGCGCGATAAAGTCACCGAATTGCGCGCCATGAATGACCAGTTCGTTGCCGCGCGCGAGATGGCGCAAGACACCGCCGTCAGCGAAGACATGCGCAATCGCAAACGCGGCGAAGCCGAAGAATTGCTGATTGAACTACGCGAGCGTGAAACCACAATCAAAGAAATGGAACAAACCGGGCGCAAAGAACTGGAAAGCGAACTGCGGCGCAGACGCACACGGATCATTGAAGAAATTAAAGCTGAAATTCAACGGTATGCCCGCGCGCAAGGTTATCAATCCGTGATAGATTCCTCCGGGCAAAGCCTTAATTTCGTGGAGCTGATCATTTACGCGGACCAGCGCGTGGATATTACCGCCGACATTATTGCGTTGCTGAACAAAGGAAGCGAATAACCTATGGGGACATGGACTGCCGGATCGCTGGCCGAACATGTAGAAGGCGCGCTGGAAGGCGCGGCCGACACGCCGGTACACGGATTGGCAGGTTTGCGCGAAGCGGCGCCCGGCGATATCTCGTTTCTTGCAAATAAAAAATATGCGCGATGGCTGGAGCAGACGCGCGCATCGGTTGCGCTGGTGGATCAATCCTTCCGCAGTTCCGCGCCTTGCGCGTTAATCCGCGTAGCCGACCCGGATGCAGCCTTCGCTAAAATCGCGCTTCTTTTCGCGCCTCCCGATCCATCGTTTACTCCCGGGGTTCACCCTTCGGCTGTGGTCGCGCCGGACGCGTCGCTGGCGCCGGATGTGTATATCGGGCCCGGCTGTGTTGTGGAACCCGGCGCGGTAATCGGCGCGCGTACCCGTTTGATTGCGCAAGTCTATGTGGGACATGACGCGTCGCTGGGTGAAGACAACGTCCTTTATCCACACAGCACGGTCCGGGAAAGATGCCGTCTAGGCAACCGCGTGATCGTGCATAGCAACGCCGTCATCGGGAGCGATGGATTCGGGTATACGGTTGACGCCCAAGGCATGCGGACCAAAATCCCGCAGTATGGCATTGTGATCATAGGAAACGACGTCGAAATCGGCGCAGGCACGACCATTGATCGCGCCCGGTTCGGTCGTACTGTAATCGGAAACGGCGTAAAAATAGATAATCTCGTTCAAATTGCGCATAACGTGGTGATTGGCGACCATGCCGTGCTTGTCGCGCAAGTAGGCATATCAGGCAGCGCAATCATTGGCGCACACTCGATTCTTGCCGGGCAAGCGGGCGTAGTAGGCCACGTGGAAGTAGGGGAACGGGTTGTTGCCATGGCGCGATCCGTTATCACCAAAGACATTCCCTCCAATCAAATAGTGCAAGGTTTTCCTGCCGCGCCCCACGATGAAGCTGCACGTCTGCATGCCCATGTACAACGCTTGCCGAAACTAAAGGAACACGTGCGCAAACTCGAACAACGCGTGCGCGAGTTGGAAAAAAAATACCCGGATGCATGAAACGATTCTTTCCATATATTTGTGTGCTGGCTTGGTTTATCAAGTCAAACGTTTTAGCAGACATAGACCGTGTGGATATGCCTTTTTCCATCACATGGGATGTGGGGTTCGGTTCCAATGTATACGTGGTAGGCAATCATCCGGATTTGGGCGAATGGGATCCGACGCTCGCGCATAAGCTGAGATGGACAAGCGGGAACGTATGGACAGGGCAGGTTGGCATTGCGTCGGGCGCGGCCATTGAATTTAAGTACATTGCGCGCGACGGGGGCGCAGATAGCCACTGCGATCCGGATAATGTCGTCTGGGAGCCCGGCGATAACCGGTTGTTTTCCACGCCAACCCGTCCTCCCCCACCCGCTTCCGGTAAAACCATCTATTATTATTCGGGCTGGACCAGCGCTGTGCTTGTTGTCATCTCTCCCACCGGCCACGCCTCACGCGTCATGAACCCTGTCGGTCCGGGGCGCAGTTCGGACGAAACGCTTTTTAAAGTTAAAGGTGTCGGAACGCAAAGTGAAATGCTGGAATTTCATTTCGAGGGTTGGCTGGACAATGTCCTGTATCAAGACTTTGCTCCTTACCCTGATTTCGATGATCATTATTTCACACGTCTGGATGCTTTTCTTTTGCAAGACGGCCAGCTTTATACTTATTGGCCCTCGCCTACGGTTTCCGCGCCACGCTTTGAAGACCGCTGGATAAACTCCTCTTATCCACCCATAGATGGAAGAAATATACGCATTTGGCTGCCACGCGGGTACGACAGTCATCCATGGAAACGTTATCCCGTCATTTATTTTCAAGATGGACAAAACATCTATTACGGAGCCGATCCATCCGGCACAGGCGGATGGGATGCGGACGTGACCGCGCAACGCGAAATAAGTCAGGGCCGGATGCGTGAAGCGATCATCGTCGCAATAGACAATATTCCCGATCGCAGACGATGGGAATACAATCCGCTGGGGGACACGTATCCGGGCGAGTCCGCCGGGCGCGCGGATGCGTATGTAAACTTTCTGGCGCACAACGTGCGCCCCACGCTGGATTTCCATTACCGGACGTTGCCGGACCGTCGCAATACATTCGTGGCCGGATCCTCCATGGGCGGTATATTCAGTGTATACGCGCTGTTTGAAACCAATGTGTTTGGCGGAGCGCTGGCCATGTCGCCCGCTTTTACGCGCGCGCCCAATTACACCGCGATGCTTCCAGCCAAGACCAAACCTGCCGCTAACGTGTACATGGATACCGGCGCCGCCGAAGGGCAGGTAGGCGTAACACCCGGAGGCAATTACTGGGAAACACCTTGGGAAGGATACGACGCGCTTTTAACGCAGGGATTTGTGCCGAATAAATCCCTTTCCATGCAAGCAGGATGCGGGCATTCGCATACGGAATCAGCTTGGCGCGCTCGGCTGCCCGATGCGTTCCGCTGGCTGTTATCCGCAGGCGATGAACCCAACCGTATCGCGTTGCAGGAATGGCCGCCCGATCTGAACGCGTTCAGCGTGGAACAAGGCGTGCTGGCGACTACACAGCGCGGAGGCCGGTATCGCATCGAAACCGCTTCCGATCCGGACACGTGGATGGAGGAAGGTCCGGCCTGGGTGGAAACCAACCGATGGGACCAACGATGGTTCACGCTGGATTGGAATACATCGCCTGCGGCCTGGAAACGCTTGACGGTTGAGCCTCAATACTAACCCGCTTCTTGCATGAGCGCGCCGTGCACGCGGCCATAACCGGGCCTGGCACAGCAACCAGCCATCTCGCGTAATATCCGGGCTAATCGTTCATTGTGGTTGTCTAATGGCCGGAGAGGGATTATCCTGTTCGTATGAACATGGACACACCTTTTTTACGAATGTTATACGTGGAGGATGAACGGGATTACGTGCGGCACGTGACCCGTATTCTCGAGCGCAACGCTAATTTCCCCTACCGTCTTGATGCCGTGAATTCCTTGCAGGGCGGACTGGACCGGATCAAAGACGGAGGGGTGGACATGATTTTGTTGAACCCTTCAATCTCGCATGCTTCCGGTTTGGATGCGTTGGATCGCGTGATTGAAACCGCGCCTCGCGTGCCGGTCATTGTGCTGGCCGACATCGAAAAAGAATCGCTGGCTTCGGAATCGCTGGAACGCGGCGCGACGGATTTTCTGATTGTATCCCGCATGACCAGCGAGGATTTAATCAACGCCATGCGTCGCGCGCGCCTGCAACGCCGCGCGGATGACGCGATGATCGAAGACCGGAACCTGCTGAACGCCTTGCTAGACAATGCAACCGACCACATTTATTTCAAAGATCTCGACAGTCGCTTTACCCGGATTAACCGGTCCATGGCGTTTGCATTTAACCTGAACGATCCTGCGGAAGCCATTGGGTTGATGGACCGCGATTTCTTTTCAACCGAGCATGCCGAACAAGCGCTTAAAGACGAAAAAGAAATTATCCGGACGGGCCGCCCTTTGGTGAACAAAGAAGAAAAAGAAACATGGGAAGACGGGCACATCACCTGGGTGACTTCGACCAAAATGCCCCTGAAAGATGCCCGCGGAAAAATCATCGGCACATTCGGCATCTCGCGGGATATTACGCGACGCAAAACTGCGGAACAGGAATTGCGCCATGCGCAGATGTTTCTTGATTCCATTGTGGAAAACATTCCCAACATGATTTTCGTAAAAAACGCTGAGGATTTACGCTTTGTCCGCTTTAATAAAGCTGGCGAGGAATTGCTGGGGTATGAGCGGTCCGAATTATTGGGCAAAAACGATTATGATTTTTTCCCGGTGCAGGAAGCGGATTTTTTCACTTCAAAAGATCGCGAAGTTCTGCGCGGTGGCAAACCTGTGGATATTCCATCCGAATCCATTAAAACAAGACACAAAGGCAATCGCATCCTGCATACCATCAAGATTCCGTTGCTGGACACCGCAGGCAAACCCAAATTTCTTCTGGGCATTTCCGAAGACATCACGGAACGCGTGCGCGTGGAAGAGGAAAAAAGACGAGCCGAAGAAGCCGAGCGGCAAGTCATGGAACGCACGGACCGGCTGAACACCATTAGCATGCTGGCCGCCGGCATGGCCCACGAAGTGAATAATCCGCTGCAAGCGATGTTAAGCCACCTTAATCTAGTCAAATCACGCCTGCCGGAGTCGGATCAAGGACGCACCAATCTGGCTATGGTGGAACAAGGCATTGAAAGCATTGCCGCGCTCGTGCACAAAATGATGACCATGGGCGGCGCCGATCCGCACTACCGGGGGCAAGCCGCGTTATGCGAAGAAGCTATTGATTTTGTGCGGCAACTGACGGGATCGCAACTTGCGCGGGCTGGCGTGGACATTCACGTGGAACACCACGCGCGGAACGACCGGCTGGCTATCCCGGAACGCGAGTTTATTCAAGTGCTGCTGAATTTGATTATGAACGCGCTGGATGCCATGCCCGACGGCGGGTTGCTGACCATCCAGACAGAAACCGATTCAGATCGTAAGCATATGTTGATCCACGTAAAAGACACAGGGCGAGGCATCGCGCAGGAAGATATGGGCAAAATCTTCGCCCCGTTTTTCACGACCAAAGGCGTGGACGGGACAGGTCTCGGACTGGCGGTGGCCGCTTCGTTGGTGCGGGATTGCGAAGGAGATATTCGCGTGGAAAGCAAGCCCGGTCATGGGGCTCATTTCACTTTGCGGATACCCTACGAAAACAGGGAAACTACATGAACGAAACCTTACTGGTCGTAGATGACGATGCCTTGGTCTTGTCGGGCATAACCGCCGACCTTGAACAAGAAGGCTACCTAGTGCACGGCGTAGCCAGCGCGGCGGATGCGCTGGCTTTTCTGGATCAACATCCCGTGGATTTAATTTTATCCGACCTCATTATGCCGGGTATGGACGGCATGGCGCTGCTCGAACAAGCGAAGAAAAAATTCCCCGACATGCCTTTTATTATGATTACAGGGCATGGCACGGTGGGGCGCGCGCTGGAAGCGCTGCGCGGCGGCGCGGGCGATTTCATTCAAAAACCTGCGGAGCCCGGGATCATCCGTCATCGCATCCGCGCGCAACTCGACGGCGCGCATTTGCGTAAAAATCTGTTACAGGAAAAAACGCGCGAGGAATCACGCAGACGCGACATGCAAAAAAAAATGGTCCGCGATCAACGCATGGTTTCGCTGGGGCGATTGGCTGACGGCGTCTCCGGCTATTTATCGTCTGTTCTGGACCCTGTATTCCGCTGCGCTTCGGAAATTTTTCACTTATCCAACGACGATCCCGTCAAACAGCGCGCGCAGGAAATCGAACGCGCCGCGCTGAAAGCCATGCATTTGATTCGACATCTGCAAACCATTGGCCATAGCGGACATTTGCGCGTGGAATCCGTGGACCCCAATGACGTCGTGCAAGATTTTCTCAAGTCCCCGGATACCCGCTGGCAATCGGTTAACGGTCAAGCCATCGGAGTCCGCTATCAAACCGATCCGCCTGTGCCGCCTATTAAAGGATCGTCCACCCAACTGCTCGCGCTTATTGAAAATATTGTACGGCATGCCGTGGAAGGGATGCCGGATGGGGGCGAAATCATCCTGCATTTGTCTCATGTAGACGTGGAGCCCAACGAAAACACGCACGCGTCCGGACATTATGTGCGGCTTTCGGTCGCCGATCGTTGTTTACAACCACCGGCGCAGGATATGGACCGTTTGTTCGAACCTTTTCAACCCCGCTTGATTGGGGATCAGGAAACAAATACCGGGCTGGGTTTAAGCGTCGTGTACCGCATTCTGCAAGACCACCAAGGCTTTATTGATGTGCGTCATGAACCACATAGCGGCACCCAATATCACGTATATCTGCCGGTGGATAACGCAAGCGCGGCTGCAACACAGCATGGCGAAGCCGAAATGCTCGGACACGAAACTATTCTTGTCGTGGACGATCATGATGAACACCGCGAGCAAGCCGCATCTATCTTAACAAATCTGGGTTATCATGTGCTGACTGCGGAAAGCGGACATGCCGCGCTCGAATATTTTACAGGAAACGTTACCGTTGATCTTGTGGTGCTGGACTTGGTGCTTGCCGATGCTTTTGACGGGCTGGAAACGTACAAAAAAATCATTGAATCCCATCCGGGACAGCGCGCCGTGCTGGTAAGTGGCTTTGCGGAATTCAGCCGTATTGTGGAAGCCCGGAAACTCGGGCTGATTACCTACGCGCAGAAACCGTATGCCTTGGAATCGCTTGGCAAAGCTGTTCGCAAAGAATTGGATCGGGATACAGAATCCACATAGAATCAGCATACCGCATGACGTTCCCCTCCCCCAGCCCTGCTTCGCGTCCTTTGGTGTATTACATCACCGCGCACGGCTATGGTCACGGCGTGCGCTCCTGCGAAATCATTCGCGCATTCAAAGCGCAGAACCCCGAAGCGCCTGTCTGTGTGGTAAGCGATTTGCCCCGTACATTTCTGGAAAACAGACTTCACGGCTTAGGCATTGTGTATCGCGCCGCTTCGTTTGATGTGGGTATGGTACAATTGGATTCCGTGCGCGTGGATGTGCCCGCTACATTGGCCCGCTTAACACTTTTGGACGATCAATGGGCGCAGCGGGTCGCGCAGGAAGCCCAGTGGTTGCGCGATCAACACGCCGCGATGATCGTAGCGGATATTCCCGCGATTCCTATCGAAGCGGCTGCGCAAGCAGGCATTCCACGCATCGCCATAGGTAATTTTGCATGGGATTGGATTTATTCGGCTTTTGAAAAACAAGATGCGCGCTGGCCAGGGATTATCGGAAAATTCCGTTCGGCTTACAGCCTAACGGATTTACTAATTCGCCTTCCTTTTGCCGAGCCGATGCGCGCGTTTCCCTGGCGCGTGGATGTGCCTGTGCCCGCGGAACCCGGCGTATCTAAACGGGACGCGCTGGCGCAAGCCCTCGGTTGTCCTGTGGATCGTACATGGGTTTTATTGTCGTTTACGTCGCTGGACTGGAATGAAGACGCGCTGAACCGCGTGCGCGCGCTGGACGATTATGTTTTTTTAACCGTCAAACCTCTCGCCTGGCAAGGAGGGAACATGTTCGCGGTGGATCGGGACCGGTTTTCGTTTCAGGATGTGCTGGCGTCATCGGACATCGTGTTAACAAAACCCGGCTTCGGCATTTTATCCGAGTGCATTGCCAATCAAAAACCCATGGTGTATGTAGACCGCGCCGATTTCCTTGAATATCCGGTGCTCGAAAAAGCTGTCCAAAAATATCTTAAGCACGCGCATGTGCCCGCGCCTGATTTATACGCAGGCCACCTCGCGCATGCGCTTGAGGCCGTGCAAACATGCCCCGAACCTGCGCATCGCATTCCGACCGGTGGCGGCCCCGCTGCCGCGCATTTGATAAAGGCATTTTACAGCGCTTAATTCATGGGCGCATGACGGGATGTGCGTGTGTGGGCAAATCTACACCACACCCGCACGACACCACACACAACAGAATTCTTATCAGAACGGGCTTTCCGTAGTAGAGGGTTTATGATACGTCTTTTTTTCTGACGGGACGACAAAACCATGAAACAATCAAAAAAATCCTCTACATGCTGGGTGGGCTTTGATCTGGGTGGTTCTAAAATGATGGCCACTGTTTTTGATCATGCCTTTAACATAGTAGCTTTTGAACGTAAAAAAACGCGCGGGGAAATCGGCATGGAAGCCGGGCTGGCGCGCATGGCCAAGACCATTCAAAGCGCGCTGGATCAAGCAGGTCAAAAACAAGAAAACCTTAGCGGCATAGGCGTGGGCTGTCCCGGCCCGCTGGACCTGGATAAAGGAGTCATTATTGACACCCCGAATATTGGCTGGCGCGAGGTCCCGGTCAAAGCATACATGGAAAAAACTTTTTCCTGTCCGGCTGTTATCGCCAACGACGTTGACGCTGGCACGTATGGCGAGTATCGCTTCGGTGCCGCGCGGAAAGCGCGCTGTGTGCTGGGTGTTTTCCCCGGCACGGGCATCGGAGGCGCATGCATTTACGAAGGGCGTATTTTCCGCGGACGCACGGGATCGTGCATGGAACTAGGGCATTTTCCGGTCTGCCCACAAGGCGCTATGGCGGGTCCGGGCCGCTATGGCACCTTGGAATCCATGACCAGCCGCCTTGCTCTTGCGTCGCAAGCGGCGATGACCGCGTACCGCGGACAAGCGCCCGCCCTTATGCGCATGGCAGGCACCAACGTCGCCGACATTAAAAGCGGGATTTTGGCCCGCGCCATCGAAGAAGGCGATACCATTATCGAAGAACTCGTGCGGCGCACAGCCGCGCAATTAGGTATGACCTTGGCAGGCGTCATTAACTTGCTTGCGCCCGATGTCGTAGTGCTGGGCGGCGGTTTAGTCGAAGCCATGCCCGCGCTGTACCTCGAAGAAGTGAAACAGGCCCTAACCAGCCATGCCATGCCTGCTTACGCGAAAGAAGCCCGCGTGGTGACCGCCGAATTAGGCGATAATGCATGCGTGATGGGGGCTGCGGCGCTCGTGGCGGACGCGGAAAGGGCTGCGGCATGAACGCGTCGCGCCTTAACGCAAAATCTAAACCCGGCATACCGGTGGCGGTAATTGATATAGGATCGTCTTCCATTCGAATGGAAATCGCGGAACTTGCAGCGGATGGTCACGTAAACAGTCTTGAAAGCCTTCAACACCCGGTGGATCTGGGCAAAGACACTTTCACACTCGGGCGCATTGACGCGGCCACGATCGAAGAATGCGCGAAAATCCTCCGCGGGTTTCGTCGCATCATGGGCGAATACGGCATCACCGACGAGCGCTCCATCCGCGCCGTAGCCACCAGTTCGGTACGCGAAGCCTCCAACCGCGAAGCTTTTTTAAATCGCATCCTTATTGCGGCGCATATTCGCGTGGAAATTATTGATGAAGCCGAAGTAAACCGGCTGACGTATATCGCTATCCGCGACAACCTCGAACGGCAAGGCGCGCTGGATGATTCCGATACACTCGCGATTGAAGTCGGGGGCGGAAGCACGGAAGTGCTGCTAATGCAAGAAGGTCTGGTCACGCAGTCACGCACCTACCGGCTAGGCGCATTGCGTATGCGCGAAATGCTCGGGATAAACCGGACCCCGGCCCACCGGGTGGTTCCTATGTTGGGGCGTCACATTCAACGCACCGTAGACCAAATGAAATGGGCTTTGCGCGAAGCAGACATCAAACGCTTGATTGTGTTGGGAGGCGATGTGCGCCTGGCCGCGCAGGAACTGGTTAAAACCGGAAACGATAACGAAAGACTAGCCCCGGTATCCCTATCCAAATTCAAAAAATTCGCCTCGTCCATGGCTTCTATATCCGTGGATGATTTAGTGCGCCAGCATCGCTTATCGTATCAGGAAGCAGAAACCGTCGGCCCGGCGTTGCTTGCGTATGCCCGCATGGCAGACGCGTTTAATATGGATCAACTATGGATCGCCGGGATCACATTGCGTGACGGCATGCTGCTGGAAATGGCCACGGGAGGATCCTGGACGGATCATTTCAAAGCGCAAGTGCTTCATTCCGCGCGCGCGCTGGGACGTAAGTACCAATACGAGGAAAAACATGCCACCCACGTGGCCCGTTTAAGCTCGCTTTTTTTTGCGGAGTTGCAAGATGAACACGATCTGGATCCCCGTTACGAATTACTGTTGCGCATAGCCGCGCAACTGCATGAAATCGGTTTGTTTGTGGCAAACCAAAGCCATCACAAACATTCGATGTATTTGATCATGCACAGCGATTTATTCGGGTTAAGCAAAGCCGACACTACGCTGGTAGCGGTGACAGCCCGCTATCATCGGCGCGCGGTGCCGCGCGCGACACACACCGAATATACGTCCTTGCCCCAGGATCAACGGCTGGTGATATCCAAACTGGCCGCCATCCTTCGCGTCGCGGATGCTTTGGACCAGAATCATAACCAGCAGTTTCAAAACATTGGGTTTCTGCGCGAGAAAGATCGTCTCGTGATTCTTGTGCGAGGCGTGGAAGACATGACACTGGAACGGGTCGCGCTAAAACAAAAAAGCGAAATGTTTGAAGAAGTCTACGGCATGAAAGTCGAACTCCGCAAAGACAGCGGAAGAGGAAGGATCGCGGATCATGGCTAAACCACGTGAAGCAAAGAAAAAGAAATTAGGTCCGCATGCATTCATTAACCGGGAATTAAGCTGGCTCGAATTCAACCGTCGCGTGTTGGAAGAAGCGCGCGACCCGTCCGTGCCGCTATTGGAAAGGCTGAAATTCCTGGCCATTACAGGCTCTAATCTCGATGAATTTTTTATGGTGCGTGTAGGCGGATTGCAATTGATGCGCGCGGAAGGGCGCTCGCAGCGCGACGCGTCCGGACTTACGCCCACGCAACAAATGGAACGGATCAGTCGGTACGCCCGCCGTATGGTTGCCGACCAATATACGTGTTTGATTACCGAATTGGAACCGGCACTCCACGAAGCGCGCATCCGCCGCGTGCACATGGACGATTTGGACGCCGAACAAGCCGCGCATGTGGACCGGTTGTTCGAGGAATTGTTTTTCCCCGTGTTGACGCCGCGCGCTATTGATCCGGACAAACCTTTTCCACACCTTGCCGCGCTAACCATTCACCTTGCTGTTCGCCTGGCGCACCAACCGGATCAGGAATCCGAAACGCGCATGGCTGTCATCCCGATGCCAGGCAATCTTGCACGCTTTGTTACGGTGCCGATCGAAGACGGGTATGAATACGTGCTTCTGGAAGATGTGATTCAAGCCTATGCCGAACGATTGTTTCCCGGGGAAATCATCGAGGAATTATGCGTCTTCAGGATTACCCGCAATGCCGATATGCGTGTGCGTGAAGATGAAGCGCCGGATTTAATGGCTGGCATGGAAGATATTCTGGAAGAACGCCTTACCAGTCCTTGCGTGCGACTTGAAATCGGACCCGGCGCGTCGAATGCCATGATCGAGTATTTAGAACGCGCGTTTAACGTGGAAGCGTCCCATGTGATGCTCGCGCCGGGCCCGCTGGATCTCAAAGCATACATGAGCATTGCGACCATGGCCGGTTTCGATGAATACAAATGCGAACCCTGGCCACCACAACTTCGGCCTGATTTGGCCGCCCCGGAATCCATGTTTGATATTTTAAGTAGCCGCAACGTGCTGCTGTATCATCCCTATGACAGCTTTGAACCTGTCATGCGCCTTCTGGATGAAGCCGCCGACGATCCCGGCGTGCTTGCCATCAAACAAATTCTATATCGCACAAGCTCGCAAAGCCCGATTGTCGCCGCGCTGGCGCGCGCCGCCCAAAAAGGAAAACACGTGACCGCGCTCGTTGAATTAAAAGCGCGCTTTGACGAAGCCCGCAATATCGAATGGGCCAAAGCTCTCGAAACCGCGGGGGTGCAAGTTGTGTACGGCGTACGCGGATTCAAAACGCACGCAAAAGTCTGTTTGATTATCCGGCGCGAAGCCTCCGGCATCCGACGTTACTTGCATTTTGGCACCGGCAATTACAACGAATCCACCGCGCGCTTGTATACCGATATCAGTTACATGATGTGCGACGAAGATTACGGCGCGGATGCCGCTACGTTTTTTAACACCATTACCGGCTATGCGCAGGCCGTGCAATACCGGAAAATTGAAGCGGCGCCGCTCGGCTTGCGCGCGCGATTACTGGAAGGGATTGAAAACGAAATTGAACGGTGTAATCAGGGCCAGAAAGCGCACATCATGGCTAAAGTAAATTCCCTGGTGGATCCCACGTTAATCAAAGCGCTGTATCGCGCATCGCAGGCGGGCGTGCGCGTGGATTTAAATGTGCGGGGCATTTGCTGCTTGCGGCCGGGCGTGCCCGGATTAAGCGAACATATTCGCGTGGTCAGCATTGTGGATCGTTTTCTGGAGCATCCACGGATTGTCTATTTTAAGCACGGGGACGATCCATTGTATTATATTTCAAGCGCCGATTGGATGTCGCGTAATCTCGACAAACGAATCGAATTGCTGGTGCCGGTTGAGGATCCGGCCGCTCAACAGCGATTGCGGGAGATTCTCGAAACGTGTTTTAAAGACAACGTTAAAAGTTGGGAACTTACAAGCGACGGCCATTACGAGCGCAGCGCGCAACGCGGCAAACAAAAGCGCGTGCGCAGCCAGGAAGTTTTTTATGAACGCGCGCGACAGACCGTGAAAGAAATGGAACAACACCAACGCACATTATTCAAACCTCACTTACCCTCGGGGTGATGCATGGCGCGCTCTTTACCGGACCAACCACGCGCGACGGTGGACGAATTATGCGATTTGTACGACAACGAAAACGTGCATACGCGTTACGTCACCCAAATGGCTTTATCGCTTTTTGACGCCACGGCGCATGCTCTTGGCTTGACGCGCTATGACCGGCGTTTATTGGAAGCTGCGACCCGTTTGCACGATGTCGGGTATGCTGTGGATCCTGCGCGCCATGCCCGTAAAAGCGTGGATATTGTGCGCGAAGAAGGATTGGATGGTTTCCAGCCCAGACAAGTGGAATACGTCCTGGCCATTATGGGGCTGCATCAAAACGGGAAAGTCAGCGAGGGAAAAAATCCGCTTGTAAAAAAACTGGCGGATCCGCGACGCGCGATCCGGCTTGCATCTATTTTGCGTATTGCCGATGGGCTGGATCAAAGCCACATTCAAGACGCAAGCATTACCGGCATACGCCGTGTGGCGAAACGTATTATTGTCACCGTACACGCGCCTTGGTCTCCGGATACTATCACACGCGCCGACGCCAAAGCGACTTTGTGGCGATCGGTTATGCCGCTGGATATATCGTTTGAGCGCCATGTTACCCGTGAACGTATGCCTGCGTTTCCTGTTACAGGCGGGTTGACGGCTCTAGAAGCCGCGCGCCGGTTGATTTATCTCCAATATAAAATAATGAAAGCCAACGAATCCGGTTGCCGTCAGGGCGAAACACCGGAACCGCTTCATGATTTTCGCGTGGCGTTGCGCAGGCTACGCGCGGCGTTACGGTTATTTCGCAAGCCGCTTGCCCAAACCGAGGCCAAAGACATAGACCGCAAATTACGGGCGGTCGCCCAGGCGTTAGGGCCGCCGCGCGATGCCGATGTGTGGTGGCTTACCCTGCAATCCATCGAACGCGATCTGGACATGGCCCAGAATCGCACATGGAAAAAATATATGCAGTATCAACAACTGCAACGCGAACCGCACCGCGCCCATGTGCGCCAAGTGCTGGACGGATCGCGGTACCGCAATTTGATGACACAAACCGTGTATTTCCTGCGCATCGGCATTCATCGCGCAATACGCGAAGCAGGCGATGAAGCGCATCAGGCCGAACCGTGGTCCGCTAAAAAAATTCTGATGCTGGCTCGCTCTATTTATGAAGCGGACATTCCCGGGGGCGCATGGGATGTCGAAGAATTCCACGCTTTGCGACGCGCCTGCAGACGTTGCCGGTACTGGACGGAATTCATGGGTCCGGCGCTGGGACCACGCACCCGGTCCTGGGCGCGTTTGATGAAAGATATTGCGGATGTTCTGGGGGATTTGCATGACGCGGATGTGGCGCTGGAACGCCTGGCTTACGAGCCGGTATCCCCGCCTCGCGCGCTTGTCGCGGAATTTCGCGCGAGACGCGCCAATGCCTTGCGCGACGTGGACGCCATCTGGGCTAAAGTGAAAGATGAAGAGCGCTTCCGCAAATTGCGACGGGAACTGGAATAACGTCTTGTCAAGGTTCCTGTGGCATTTCGCGTAGCGCATGGTACAGTAAGGACATCATGACACATGTATTGTTCATGCGACACGGCATCGCCGTGGATTTAGGCGAGCAAGGCATTCGCAGGGATGCCGACCGGCCTTTGTCCGCGCGAGGCATTCAGCGCACGCGCGAAGTCGCGGATGCGCTGGTGCGGCTTGGTCTTTCCCTTGATGTTATCGGAGCCAGTCCCCTTGTCCGGGCCGAGCAAACCGCGGCATTGATCAAAGAAGCATTCGGCAAAAAAACGCGATTGGAAACATGTGCCTTTATGAGCCCCGGCGGCGCGGCGCGCGATATGCTGGCGTGGCTAAAAAAACATAAAGAGCAAACGCTTCTTCTTGTCGGACACATGCCGGATCTGGCGCGCTTGACTTCGGGATTATTAACGGGCGGCCCCGTGATAGATCTGGCATTCAAGAAAGCTGGCATTGCCGCGCTGGAATTCGACAGTGAACCGGATATGGGCAATGCGCGCCTGGCCTGGCTTATGCAACCCAAGCATTTGTGCACCCTGAACAAACGAACTCGCCCGTCGGACGACTAAGCGCGTCATGCCGGATTTAATCAACACCTTCACATGGTCCTACACCGCCGCACACGATTTTGAGTTGTGTCCGCGCAAACGCTACTGGAGCAAATACGCAGCATGGGGCGGCTGGGAAAAACAGGCACCCGCTATTTCACGCAGCGCATATCGTCTTTCTAAAATGGAAAGCCGTCATACGTTGCAAGGCCACGCCGCCGAAAAATGTGTGCGCTGGCTGCTGGCCGAAGCGCAGGCAGGGCGGACCCACACCCCCGAAGAAACGTATGACACGATAGCGAAACCGTATTTAAATACCGCATGGAAAGATTCCAAATCGGGCGCGTGGCGTGAAAACCCCAAACGCCATACCTGCTTGTTCGAGCATTATTATCCGGAATTAAATAAAGAGCTGGATCCGCGATGGCCCGAACACATCCGGGAAACCGTGCTGAAATGTTGCGCAAATTTCACGGACAAAATGCTGCCGGATCTAGCCGCGGTGTCGCCTCAGGATGAAATAAAATTAAGCGCGCCGGAATCATTTGATTTGGACGGATTAACCGTGTATGTGGCGCCGGATTACGTATACCGCCTAGGCGAGTCCTTGTATATCGTGGACTGGAAAACGGGACGCCCCCGCCCCGAGCACGCCAAACAACTTGCGTTGTATGCGCTATGGGCGGAACACAAACATCGCCAACCGCCGGACCGCGTCGTTACGGTCCTGGCGTATCTGGATCAAGGGGTGACCGTTGCGGAGCCCGCCACGGCGGCTATGCTGGAGGATATTCGCGCGTGGATTGTAGATTCCTCTTTTAACATGGTGGAATATCTGCACAACGGGGATGCCCGCGCAAACAAACCCGTGCCTAGAGAAGAATGGGATATGACCACGGATCGCCGCATCTGCGAGCAATGCGCATTTTACGAATTATGCCGTCCGGAATTTTAGCGGACGGGACCCGGCTTAACACGCCGATGACGCATGTTTCCTGTGTCATCCGGGAGCCGATTGCGCGACTCCCTTAGATATGAAAACAGTGCTGTCTCCTATTATTGTCTGGTTCCGTCGCGATTTTCGTTTGGAGGATCATCCGGCTCTGCATCACGCCGTTGCGTCGGGACGTCCCATCGTACCTTTATTTATTTGGGCCCCTGACGAAGAGGCGCCTTGGCAACCCGGAGCCGCATCCCGCGCGTGGCTGCATCATTCTTTGGCAGCGCTGGACGCGGCGTTACGCAAGCGCGGTTCAAAATTAATACTGCGAACCGGGGATTCGTTACGTGTTTTGCGTGACGTAGCGCAAGAAACAGGCGCGGATACCGTATACTGGAGCCGGTTATACGAACCGGCTACGCAAGCGCGGGATACGCGCGTAAAAGCCGCGTTGCGCGAAGATGGTTTTACGGTCCGCTCATTTAATAGCGCGTTGCTTTTCGAGCCATGGAACGTGGAGAATAAATCAGGCGCGCCGTTCCAGGTCTTCACGCCATTTTGGAAACATTGCTTGACGCTTTCCGAGCCAGGGGAACCTTATCCCGCGCCACGCGCCATCACAGGACTTCATGAATGGCCATCATCATGCCCACTCGACCAATTGGCATTACGCCCAACTATTTCCTGGGATCAAGGGTTCTACGACGTATGGACACCGGGCGAAGCCGGAGCGCACAAGCAATTGGCTTTGTTTGTGGATCAGCACATGGCCCGTTACGATGAACAAAGGAATTTTCCCGCAGAGTCCGGAACGTCCCGCATGTCACCGCATCTCCATTTTGGCGAAATCGGCCCGCGCCAAATCTGGCATGAAGCGCAGCGTGCCGCCGCCTCCGACAGCCGGAAAGGCGCCATCAAAGGCACGGAAACGTTTTTGCGGGAAATCGGATGGCGGGAATTTGCGCATCATTTGCTGTTTCATTTTCCACACACGCCGGAAGAGCCGTTGCGTCCTGAATTTAAACAATTTCCATGGCGAAACGATCCGCAAGGATTACGCGCATGGCAACGGGGCCAAACAGGGTATCCTATTGTGGACGCCGGGATGCGCGAGTTATGGGCTACGGGATGGATGCATAATCGCGTGCGTATGATTGTCGGTTCGTTTCTTGTCAAAGATCTGCTGATACCGTGGCAGGAAGGAGCGCGCTGGTTTTGGGACACCTTGGTGGATGCAAACCTGGCCAACAATACGCTGGGGTGGCAATGGACCGCAGGGTGCGGCGCGGATGCCGCTCCTTATTTCCGTATTTTTAATCCGCATCTTCAAGGCGCGAAATTCGATCCCGACAACACGTACATACACGCATGGGTTCCGGAAGCCGACCACGCAACGTATGCCGCTCCGATCGTGGATCATCACGAAGCGCGTGACCGCGCCTTGGAAGCTTTAAGCGCCATCAAGAAATAATACGCACGCGGGTTTAACTCGCATAAAAAAATCGCGAGGCCAGGCGGTTTAGCGGATACGCAACTAACAACAACGCAGCAAGCGTATAATTCACGAGCCCGTCCGCGGCGGAAAAAATAAACGCCGCTTGCACAAACAATAGCGCGGCAATTAATTGGCCAATGCCGTGCGGCATTTCGTGCCGGGTCCGCTCTTTCCGTTCCAACGCCGCCGCCAGGTCCGGCGTCATCCTCAAACCCGACATACGCAAGCCGAATCGCAACGCGCTGACTATCGCAAGTCCATACGCGACCAGAAAACCTGCGCGCGCAGGAAAGGCGTCCGGAAGCCAAGGGACATAGAACAGCAGACCCAAAACCAATACGACGCAAGGCAATCCCACTTCCACTCCGGGATGATGCCGTTGCGTTTCGCGCCGCGCTAAAACAGACACGCTTGAAACATAGGCGCCTATGACACATACCGCCACCCATACATCTGGTCGCACGGCATGCAATACCGGCAACGCCAGCGCGCCCAGCGCGACATTCTGCGCGCGACACAATCCCATGAGCAACGCACCCGCGCCCGGCGCCTCTTTCAGATAAAACGTGTACACCCCAATGGTCACCGCCAAACTTACACCAAGCCACAGCGCCGCCGATCCCGCCCACGCACACCAAGCAAGTCCCGCAAGTAGCAACGCCAACCCCGCTGCGCGTGCAGCGGCGGGGGAAACCGCCCCGCTTGGCAGAGGACGGGAAGGACGCTCCAACGCGTCGTTTTCACGATCCGCATAATCGTTCAGCGCCAACCCGGCCATGTAGAAACAAAGCGAAGCCATCATGGTTTTTCCCAGCGGAGCCCACGGGAACACAGCGGACTGCGCCGCAAGCACATACCCCGCCATCACATCACCGGGAACCGTCAACAAATTAGGCGGACGGAACAGTGGGATCCATCCACGTATTGGAGACGATTTTTTCATAGGGTTACGGACGTTGGATTACCCGTTGATTTCGGAAGCCAGCGCTTGGAATTCGGATTCGGTCAAGTCTTCCAACTTTTTGCCGGACTGGACAAGGCGCGCTTCCAACTCGCGGCACACGGCGTTCATCGCTTCGTGTGTTTCCTCGGAACCCATCCATACGCTGAAACATCCGCCATGTGAAATACGTTTATGCCCATCGCGCGCATCTTCGGCCAAGCCCACGATGCGCGTTACGCCTGCTGCTTGTTGTTTATGCGTCATCGCCTCATCCAATCTTCAATCGCATCTTGAACGGTTTGAAAGATGTTTCTAGAACGGCGCGAAGAGCGGGCATACGGAGGCGGGCTGACGATAACGGTATCGTCGTCTTTCTCCTGCGTCGGCGGCGGGGCCGCAGCGCCCCATGGCGGCGGCGGAGGCGGGGGTTCACCACCGAACATGCCGCCAAAAGATCGTTTCATCGCATCCTGCATAAGCAGCATGCGGTATTCCGCGCCCGCGGCGAAATATACAAATATCGCAATAGCGACAGTCAGCAAATTAAAGATGTACAATCCCCAGATTCCCAGCAACACGGCCAGAAAACGGCCAATGCCGGACGCGAGGCGGGTCGCTTCCATGCGCCCGATACGAGGCGTCATTGCCGCGCGTAAAACCCGTCCGCCATCCATGGGAAACGCAGGCAGCATGTTAAAGACCGCCAGGACGAGGTTGACTGCCGCCAACGTAGCCAACACCAATGCCAAGCTGGCTAGCCCCATCAACGCAATAAGATGGGCTGCGGCATAAAAAACAAGCGCGACAGCCAGACTGGTCAGGGGACCGGCGATAGCAATGTGCAATTCATCGCGTGGACGCGATGTCATACGTTCCAACTGCGCAATGCCCCCGATAGGCAGCAAAAGGATTTCACGGACACGAATGCCTTTAGACATCGCCACAACCGAATGGCCCAGTTCATGCAGCGCGACGCTGACAAATAATCCGACGGCCGCAAGCGTGCCGAAGAAAAAAGAATCCAAGCCCATCAAACGCGCAAACTGGCCGGCAAACAAAGGCAGGAAGATAATTAAAGTAATGTGGATTTTGAGCGGTATGCCCAGAATCCGACCCATATGAAATGAACCCATCATGAAGCAGTATATGTCAGACTTAAAATCGTAATGTCATCCGACGGCGGTTCGCCCGCGGCATACGCGTGTACGGATTGCATCAAGGTCTTTACCAATGTGCAGGCGTCGGGAGCATGCGCGTCACGTACTGTATCCATCAAACGCGCTTCGCCGTACAATTCTTTCGCCGTGTTCATGGCTTCGGTTACGCCGTCGGTGTACAATACGATACGATCGCCCGGTTGCAAGCGTGTAGCCACCGTTTCATAAGGGAATTCGTCCACGCCAAGAATAAAACCTTTGGGAATATCCAGAAAAGCAGGCTTTTCCCCGGCCCGGATCAGCACAGGAGGATTATGACCGGCATTGGTGTACACAAATTCGCCGGTACGAAAATTTAATATGCCTGCAAATACAGTGACAAACATCAACGCATCGTTATTTTCGCGCAGTTCATTATTCACCCGTTCCAGAATCGTGCCCGGTTTTAAGCCGGCATCGGCCATGCCTTTAAACAGCGTCTTGGTTACAGCCATAAACAGCGCGGACGGCACACCTTTGCCGGACACGTCGCCCACGGCAAAAAACAAATGGTCGTCATCAAGCAAAAAGAAATCGTACAAATCGCCGCCGACTTCCCGCGCCGGTTCCAGGGCGGCGTAAATGTCGAATTCTTTGATGGCCGGCCAGGGTGGAAATGTTTTCGGCAGGAAACTCATTTGAATGCTACGGGCAATATGCAATTCGCTTTCGAGGCGTTCCTTGGCGGCTGTGAATTTTTTAATGTTATCAATGTAGTCCTGCAATTTATGCACCATTTGCACGGTCGCGTTGGCCATGCGCCCTACTTCGTCATTGGATTTTTCGGCAATGGTTCCTGTATCTTTTTCAAACGATTCATCCGGCGCAAAGCCGTTGGCGCTTAAGCGGCGCGTCTGTTCCGCGAGAGTAACCAGCGGCCCCGTGATGCGCCTGCTCAAGCCCGCCCCCACCAGAGACATGATCAGGAAAATCAATACGCCAATGCCCGCACACCGCATCAGTGTCATGCGCAGTTCTTCCTGCACTTCGGCAATGTAAATATCCGCGCCCACCAGATAGACTTCGCCCAGTGTATTGGTTTGCGGAATCACCACAGACAGAAACGAACCAAAATCATCCTGTTCTTCGTCCATTTGAGGGATGCCGGTGTCAAATACGCTGCGCAACTCCTCGGAGGCGTCATACGGCTCAAGAAACTTCACCCACGTCCCGTCGCGACGTTGTTCTTCGTTGCCGCTGGTGGACGAAAAAAGGATTTCGCCGTCCTGACGCACAAACGAATACACGTAGCTTACGCCTGCGCTGGCCGCCCAATCGGTCATCATCCACATAAGATCCAAATACGCTTCTTCGGAGATCGAATCCGGCGTCAACGGTTGATCGTGAAAATGGTCAGGCAATAAATGCGGCACACTTAACGCGGCGGCTTTCAAGGTATTTAAATGCCCTTCGTAGATCTCGTCCCGCTGAATCGTATAAGCATACAAACTAAACGCGATAGTGCTTATAAGGCTGATCACAAACACCGCGCCCATGATTTTCCGGCGAATACTGATAAACTTTGCGTTATTGCTCATGACGTCACTATAGCGGATGTTGCGTCATCCGTCCTCATTAAAACAATCAACGCGCCGGGTTTGTCTTGATCAAGCACCGCGCGCAATTCATTCAAAAGACCTTCGATCGAAGACCGGCTGAATGCGGAAAGATACGCTTCTACGCGTTGCGCGGATTCAGGCGTTAACGTGTGCAGCAAAACGTATGCACCCGCAGATTGGGGCTGCGATTCCTTGCGCAATTTACGTGCGCTGGCATCCCATGTAAAGCGCTGCTCGCCGCGGGGGTTTTCTGTGTCGGGAAGAACCGCCGACAAGCGTGTTACACGGTGTGCGACGCACCAGTTCTCCAGCACGCGCACCGGATTGTCTTCACGCGCAAGCCGGTCGCGAAGAAGGGATGCAGCGGCCGACGCGTTGACTGCGGCCGCCAAGCCTCCGTCTTGGTCCAACTCAAACGCAACCGCAAGATGGGTAGCGCCGTCTGCGAAGGGCCATACACCGAATCCGTGCGCGCCCGGTTGCGCGGATAGCAAACCTGCTTCGCCGCGCCACACGTCGGTTTGCACCGCGATGTCCGGCATAAACGTTTCCGCAAAGGCGTGAGCCAAATCTTCGTCCGTGCGAAATTGTTCGGCTTCCACCACCGAGCGCCGGGTTTTAGCGACGACTTCGTTCAACACGCTGCCCATGGTATTAAAGGTGTTGCCGAGATCATTGATTTCCTGCACGCGACCCGCCGGAGGTTGCGTAAGCGCATGGCCCTGTTCCAGTTTTTCCGCTGCATGGTTTAACGCATGAATGCGTTTGGTGATGATGCCGGACAAGCCTATGGCCAGCGCCAGCCCCAGTCCCACGGACAAAACCACGACCCATTGGCCTTCGCGCAATACCCCTGCCAGATGCGCAGCCACATGATTCGCGGATATTTCCACCGCCAACGTGGCGACCCATTCCCCGTTCTCCGAAAACAGCGGCGCGAAGCCCTGCATTGTATGTTCGCCGTACGGCCCCGTCAGCATCGGCGTTGCCGTATACACGCCTTCTTTTAAACGTGACTCTATACCCGCCGATACAGCCCAGACGGGCTCCGCCTCCATGCCCTCCTGTTTGTCGGATTGCACGACCTGCGCTACTTCGCCGTCCGCCCCCAACACAGCGAGGGTCCGCGCGCGCCCCCACCCCAATACTTTTCCGGCTTCTTCAGCAAACCGGGTCCGCGCATCGGTGTTACCGTCCAGCAGATCCTCCAGACGGTCCGGTTCTATATATTCCGCCATCGCCACGGCAAGCGAGGTGGACTCCTCTTCCAAGCCCCAGACAAGCTCGCGGTACTGGACGTAATACATCAACGCGCCAATCAATACCGCCAAGCCCGCAAACAACGGAACCATGGCCATCATATTTTGTGTGCGGATTTTCATACAGCCGTTGACATCGCCTCCCCAAACCCCAGCGTCAGCAGAGGGCACTCATACAACATGGTGAAAAAATGACTTTTTGCGATCAGCAAACAAAAAGCAGGCTCCGTCCCGGATACACAAACGGACTGCTCCAGCGCCGCACCCATCAACAAATGCCCCGGCGAGAAGACCTGTGGCAACACCGTGCCGTCTTCATAACATAATTGCCCTTCCAGTGTGATAATCAGCGCTTTCATCGGTTTGCCCGCCGACGCGATAACATGGCCCGGCTCATACGCGCGGACCACGGCCGCATCGGCAATCATGGCCAATTCCGAATCATGCAACCGGTCAAAGGGATGCACCGACCTCAACCGGAAAAAACGTTCGGTAACCGACATGGCGGGCCATAAATTATGCATGATCCATTTCCTCCTTGAGCGCGCCCCAAACCACTAACATGCCAATAATTTTTTGAGCACGGCCTTCTAGTTCAAGGGCTCCGAGTCTTGTTTCCAACATGTCCGCCACATGACTTGTGGATTCCACCGGATTAAGCGAAACGTCAGCCAGAGACGCGCATGCGCGATCGGAGGACAATACAGCGTGGAATGAACCGGCGGATAAAAGAAGCATCGTGTTTCCTGCGCTCACTTGCTCGCGCTTAACGTGACCCTGCTTATCTATAGCGACGACGGTAAACGGGCTTTGCGCCATAATATGCACTGAACCGGTCCGCGGATCACAGATCATCCAAACGCACACCCAGTCATGAAACAAGGGTTCCAATGCGCGGTTTATATTTTCTACCCCCGTATCTTGCAAAAGCATGGGCAACGCCAATGCAATGTCGCTTCTTTTTTTGACGGCTTGCAAGGCGTCGGGTTCCGGATTCGCAATCCAGCTAACCGTCACCTCGCCAATCTGAACAGCTCCCGAAGCGTCCGCGCAATATACCCGGTCCCCCAGCCAGCGCAACGCCAAGCCCGGGCTTGTTATTGTTGTGCTGGCCGAAGCAGCCAGCGTACGCGCCAGCTCGGCGCGACGGCGTCCCTGTTCCATACGTTCACCGGTCACGCGCATGTCGCGCATGGTTTTTTCCAAAGCATCGCCTACCGCGTTCAACGACTGAGCCAATTGCCCCAACTCGCGCGGTTGACGCACTTCGATGCGGTGATCGTACGCTCCCGCAGCCAGCCGAAGCGCGCCGTATTTTAAGGTATTGATCGGCACCGTTAAACGTCGCGTAACCCACACCGACACCGCGCCTGCCAATAACAAAGCCGCCAAGCCGATACCAAACACCTGGAAAAGCGCTACGCGCGTTTTACTGCGAATGATGGAGATGTTAATGTCCACGCCGGCTAATGCGCGAATATGTTCCCCGTCTTTGTCGTACACAGGCGCCGAGGCCACTTTCAGCAATCCCCATAAATCAAAATCCAGCACATCGCTGATAAACGGCACGCCCTCGGTGATGGCGCGATGTATGCCTTCAATGTTTTGTTCAGGTAATTCCTCTTCAAATCCAATCGGGCACCAGTCATCCCCGGAGGAAGCGTCCACGGCATACACAATGTCTTTTCTTCCGCCGGGTTTAAACGCATACATATACGTGACCCCTTTGCGTTGAAGAATGCGACGCATGGGTTCGACGATCTGATTATAATCTTTATTATCTGCCCCGCGGAACCACGTAGCCATCCACAAGCCGCCTTCCGCCTGACCGGTTTCCGCGTCCACCACCATTAACCGATCCGCTGTAGCCCACGCATGGCCGTCCCCGGGATTCCACGCCAATCCATGCGCGGGCAATTCGCCTGCTTCTTCGCCGTATTCCGCTTCGCCAAATCGCGTGCCTTCCGGAAGCAATTCGCCGATGCGTTCACGCGTTCCGCGCTCCATATCCAACGCCCATATCATTCCGCTTTCGCCTGCCAATGCAAGCATACGCGCAGGCTCGCCCGGTTGCCATGTCCACGCCGTGATATCGCTTAACCCGGCGTCGAGCCACCATGGCCGGATGTCCCCGGTCACCGGATTAATTCGCTGCGCCTGCTGCTCCGCACCAACCAACAGATCTTCTGCGTCGGCGTCCCAGCCAAGCAAGTGATAAGCGCTTTTAAGATCAAACGCTTTTTCCGCCGCACCGTGTTCAGTGTTAATCCGATATACCCACGATCCGGCCACGCCAAATAACACATCCATCCCGTCGGCATACGCAAGATCGGTCACACCGTCCACGCCCAGCGGTCCAACAATTGTCGCGCCGCCCCCCTCTGCGTCCAGCGCCAACAAATTCCCTGTTTGCGCATCCACGCTATACAATACGCCTGACGCCGCGTCATACGCGAGCGGTTGGGCGTGATACGGTTCCAGCACACCGATCAACGCATCGCCATCCATGAAGACCGACGCTGTGGTGCTTAACGCAAACAGTTTCCGGTCGAACCCGTCGAGAATGACGTCATACAAACTCCGGTAAAGGCGCCAGCCGCTCGCTAACGTAATCAGCGCCAACGCGGGTATCAGCGTCCACAGAATCAACGACTGCATTTTTATATGCTTTAACGGGCCCATGACTTATACCCACTTTTTCGCCAGCAACCCCATAGCAATACGCGGTTGATTGCGCGCGGCGTCCAGCGCGGCTTCGCGCGGGATGACCAGCAGCACGCAGCGAGACGCGGCGCGCGCGCGGTCTTCGCGGCGGTCCGGCGACCACACGGCGTTTTCACCAAATAAATCGCCTGTGACCATGGATACCGCAGCTCCTTGCGCTTCCACTGTCACTTCGCCGTCCATGATTAAATATAAATCCGACGCAGACGCGCCTGTCTCATAAATGGTTTGACCGGGCTCAAACGTTTGTTCAGCCATGTCTTCCATGATCATCGCTAATTCATCCACGCCGAACGTGGCAAAAAAGGCCGTATGGGATAACGCATGCAGTTTTTCCATATCCGTCCACCGCGCCAATCCGGCTTGACGATCAAGCATTTGAAGCAGCCAGCGACGCATGTGCGGGTCTTCCGCTTCCAACAATTTTTCGCGCAACAACGACGTGGCATGCCGGGCATTCCGGTCCGATTCCACCATGGATTGCAGCGCCGCCGCGCATTCCAACGGCGCCGCGCTTTGCAAAGCATCCTTGATCAACGCATCCAGCGCAGGCGGCTTCAACGCAAACCGGGCACGCGCAGCCCGCAAACGATCCGCCGCATCACGCCCCGCAATCAACGGCAATAGCGCACGGAACACCTCGGGAGGACAACCCTGCTCAATGGTTTCGACCGCGTTGGCGCGTTCTTTTGGATTCGGTGAACGCAGCGATGCGGAAAGCAATTCGTAGCTAGGCAAGCGCCCGCTGACCGTCATGACTTCAAGCACAAACTCCACCGCCACATCCTGCATGTCCTGGTAGAAACGCAGCAGCACATTCAATCCATGCGATCGCTGCGACACATCGCGAAGCGCGGCCTGTTTTACCACATATCCATAGGCGCGCCGCAGTTCCGCATCCACCAAACCTGCTTCCAACGCTTCAAACTGCGCAAACGACAACCGGGCCAACGCGCGCGCGGCAATAGAACGGGCTTTATACGGGTAACGGGCGTCTTGTAACGCCGACACCAGCGAAGGAATGCTTTGCAAGCCGACATGTTCGATCACTTCACCAGCTTTACGGCGTTCATACGGCGAAAACGACCGCGCCGCGCCAAGCAAAGGAAGAATCGAAGAGGAATCGCCAATGCGCTCCAACACATCCATAGCCAACACGCGCATTGCTCCGCTTTCATTTCGGACTACATCGAGAATGCGCGTTGTTAATCGCATGGAATCCCGGTTAACAAGCGTATAAATAGCGCGCAACGCTTCGTGCCGCACCCTGGGCGATGGATCGTTCAGAAACGACACCAGTGAATGGGCATATCGCTCGCGTCCCGTGCGACCCAGCGCCCGCACAGCCATGCATCGTTCCGCTTCGCTACCCCGCAGCAACGCGCGAATGGCGTTGAACGAATCAAGACCGTGATCAATATTCCAACTGCTCCACAAAGCCACCGACGCCGCTCCCCGCAACGTGGGAGAAGGCGACTCCAGCAAAGGCAATAGATTTTCGGCTTGCATCAAACTGCGACTGCCCAGTTCTTCGATCAAAGCGGGGTCGGGCTGGATTTGTTCGTTCTCCAACCATTCCATCACCATACGCACTTGATCCACATCCTCGTTGCGCAACAATTCCTCCAACAACGGTTGCGCGTGTTGGCGCTCTTCATCCGTAGCCCGCTGCCAGAACGACAACAACGCGCGTAACGCGGCCGATGCGTCAAAATCTTTTAAAATGCGCATAGCCGCCAGCGCGGTTTCCCCTTCGGATACGTGCGCTTCCTCCAGAAGAAACATCCGGTCGGACGCGACGCGCTGCCCTAGCACTTCGCCGACAGGGCGTGAAAAATCCAGCCATCCTTTTTTCAAATTAATGACCATAGCCCGCACATAATCGCCGCGCAGAATCAGCGTCAACAACAACACAACCACCGCGCCCGCCAAGCCAATCGTCGAAATGCCCGTGGCGGACATCTGCCCCAGGCCCAGCGTATCCATCACGCGCGACGCCTGTTCTTCGTTCAGATATCGTGTCAGGAACTCGAGTATTTGCGTCGCGCCGACATCTTTGCCGTACAAAATCAGAAACCCGCCCGCCAACGCGACAGCCATCGGTTCGCAAATGCATTCGATAAACGTGCGCATTTGTTTTTTGCCTTCCGTCGGCAGCGCATTAAACAGGAAATTCTGATTGTTTTGATCAATGGCGTACATGATGCTTTGGTACGCGAAAAAGCCCGCGATCGCGGCGGGAAAATCATACGCCAGCAGCAGCAACGTAAACGTGCCGACATACGTCACCGGCTGAATCAACGCCATGTTCCGCACACCCAGCCAGGCAATCAACCGGTTAAACAAAAACAAATTGATAAGCAGATTCAAGCCGTTCGCCAACGCGCCAAGTCGGCCAAACAGCGACGCCAGTTCGCGGGCGGCGTAACTTTCTGCGGAAAGCCCGTTTTCCGAGGCGGCTGCCGCTTCCTGTCCTCGTTCCGACGCCCACGCGGAAAAAATAGACATATACTGATATTCACACAGCAGCGTGATCACCAGTGTGCCAAACATAACCAAACCCAGCATCAACACAAACCGCGACGTGCGAATCGTGCGCGCAAGTTGACGCATTTGCTCGAAAAAACCAGGCGCTACATCGTCCACGGTATCGTCCAAATCCATTTTCTGCGACTGCGACCGTGTATAAACCAGCAATGGCGCGGTCAAAACCGCAATAGCCGTCCAGACCAGAAACAGCACGTTCACATCCACATACGAAATCAACACCGCAACCAACGTGCCGCCCAGCATCGCGCCAAATGCAGACCCGGCGCTAAAAAACGAAAACAGTCGTTTTGCATCGAGAATATCGAAATAACTATCGGTGAAATTCCAGTACAGCGTGTACAAGGCGTAAAGCCACAGGTTCGCGTAGAGTTTGGCGGCTATCAACACAGGCAGCGTGATAGGTATTGTTTCGCTTGCGAACACATAATACAACGCCAACCCCCCTGCCGCGAGCAGAGCCAGCGTCATGTCGAAGACACGATCAATGCCGACCCGCGCCAGCACAAACGAGAAAACCGGGATGTACAGCAGCATGACCACGGGCGTCAGCAGGTAAATAACCGGAAGCAATTGCGGGCCTGCCTCGGAAAGAAACAGCGCATCCACCGCGCTCATGCCCACAGCCAATCCGCCGGTCAACATCGCGCCCAGCAAAGAAAAAAGGATTACGCGCCGCCCTTCGCCGGGCTGGATTTTAAAAAGATATTGGACGATTCGGCTCATGGCATTTTTTTATCGAGTCTCCGGCGCATAGTAAATTGCGCACTCATGCCATGCAATGCAATAAAACAGATAGAAGCCGCGTGCCCGGCCCGCCGCCACTTCTACGCTATCAATTATCCAATTCCACTTCGATGCGATAGTGGTACATCGGACCGAAGACCTCGTCGTCGAGGTATAGGTTCTCGGGCGGGGTGGCCGGCACGTCGGTCTGTATGAGATCGAAACCGCCGCCAATCGCCGTTAAATTCGTGGACCGGTAAATGTGGTACATGCGGTCGGCCACGGAATTCCAGCGTAAGCGGAAACCCTGACCTTCCGGCAAGGCATCGTCCACGCCAAACCGCGCATTAGGATTATTCGGGTCCAGCCCCGCAATAAACGCTTCCAGCGTATTATGCTCGCCGCTGGCGATTGGCGCGGAAGCCACGGCATTGGTCGGACCTCCGTAATTGTCGCGCTCCCACCAGTCCGGTATGCCGTCGCCATCCGAATCCAGCCACGCCGAAGGAAGCACATCAAAGCCAAGCGCAAACCGGAAATCATTGGTGCCGACTAATTCGACTTGATGGGTCTGCGCCTGATTACGCATGTTAATTGTGCTGAAATTCACCCCTTGCCCCGGATCGTCGTCCACCGCCGTAGCATTAAATCCTGCTTGGTTGGCATCCACCCCATACGCGACCATGGCGGCGACCGACACATCGTCCGGATGCTCCTGCGTCAGACTAAGAATGCCCCCGCTGTCCGACAAGTCCGACAAACGATCCTGCCCGTGCAACAACAAGCCCATGAGATCCGGCGATAATCCGTGACGCACATACAACACGCCGCTATTTAAGTCGTTGTCCACCTGATAATGCACATCAAACCAGGTAGAGTCGTTGTTCACCGTGACCGTTTTCGTAATATTGCCGTCGGACGACACCGCTCGCCAGCCGTTTGTCCAGTTGGTGAATGTGTATTCCGTATTCACAAAGAAATCCGTGCCTGCCCACCAATCTTTAAGCGCGGATGTGCGGTACGCCACAACTTGCCCGTTGCTTTGCGCGCTGTAAGCGCCTTCGAATTCGGTATCGGCGCCTGCATAACTCATGAAATTACCGACGGTTTGAAACACGCGGTTATCTCCTTCATACCGTATCCACGCGCCTACCATGCGTCCACCGGTGCGCTCCATCACACCGAATATGCGCGGGTTGTAAATCAGATATTCGTTTTCGCCATCCCAATCAATATCCTCCGCCGACACATGCGTGTTTGTAATAGAATGCGCGCTGTCCGCCCACTGCGCCACGCGCGCCATAACGGAAGCATGACGCGTTTGCGACTGGGCATGCCGCGCCAATGCAGCGACATCGCGGAAATCATTATCAAGCGTAACATAATCGCCCGTGCTGAATTTGGACAAATTGACTGATTCGCCCGGCTGGTTATGGAACGCCGTCACAAACGTGGACGCATGCATGACGGCGCGTCCCAACGGCCCTACCGTCGCATGCGCGATATCACGAATCTGATCCCATGTATTGCTGACCAGCCCCCCGCTATACAACATGCCGTATTCCTGCGGAAGCGGAACGCCGGGACGGACTTCAAAGACCAATTCTTCGAGGCCTTCACGGAAACCATCCTGGCCGACATACCAGTTATCGTAGTTGTTGCGTGTGGCGTATTGAATCCAGTCGTGTGCGATTTTATCCAGCGACGGCGATCCACGATCAATTTGGGAAAACGCATCTCCGTTTCCGTCCCCGGTTAAATCCACTTGATCGTTGGCAATATCTTCGAGCGTTACCACATCCACCCATGCGCGGTTGGCCAGCCAGCGCACCAGCGCGTCGTAGGCGTCGGCATTATCCGCGTCCAGAAAATCATCCCACGCACTATACACAAGCAGAACTTGATCCTGGGTGCCGCTGCGCGCCATGCGGTTTAATTGACGTCGCAACGCCATGCTTGCCCCGCCATCGTGCATGTCAAAACGGAACGAGGAAACTTGATCGTTAATCGCAAACGTATTTACGCCATGCAACCGGTTGATACGGAAGCCATCCTGTCCCAGCGCCGTTTCGCGACCCAGCCAACGACGCAGGTGCATCATTTGATCCACCAGGGTGTACTCGTATCCCATCGCGCCGATCTTGTTCAACACATCGGCGTCCAGCACGCGCTCCGGCGGGAAGAAGACTTTGGCCTCCGACATATCCACGCCATAGATGGTCTCCAGAAATTCATTCGCCAGCGCCACATTGTCGTTGTTGTACTCGGGCGTGAAGTACGGGAGGATGTGATCCGAAAAAGTGGTGGCGAACAAGGAGATGATGCCTTGATCCATCAGGTCGGCGAGGCGCTGATTAAAGGAAGGTCCGTCGCGCCACGGCTGGTTAAGCGCCGGATCTACTTTGGCCCACTGAATCGCCGAAGCCAACGTGGGCGTGATGTGCAAGTTTAATGGAACGCCATAGACTTCATGGGCATCAATCGGACGGTAATAGCCCGTGCCTGCATTGTTGTTCACCAACGCCATGATTTCGCTGCCCGGCCTTATGTGCTGGTTGCCGTGCACCACCAGCGCGACCTTGACGCGGCCCGGCCGGTTGCCGCCCGGAATCCAATCCCACAACACGCTGCCGTCCCCGCGCAGTCCCGCCTGGGCGGCCCAATGATCCTCCGCTATCGAATTGTTATAGATCGAATCGCGGATATCGCTACGCCCGCCGAGGTCGCCCGAACCTTGCGGGCTGTTCTGCGTACCGCTTTTTGTGCTGAACACCTGGAAACGCAAATCGGCCGGATTCGCGCCATTCCACCCGGCCTCCGTCAGCGCCTGTCGGCTGATGGCGAATTCCATCGCGTCCAATTCCGAATTGTAATACGCGCCCAGGAAATAGTCGGGGCGCGCTTGCACGCCGCCGTATGAAAAGAGATCCTGCGTGAAGTTGTCGGTATTCTGGCCCGGATTCGTATCTACATATACTTGACCGAACGCCGACTCATACACGGCCGCCACGGCGCGCCAGCGCATTTGCGTCAAGGTGTCCACCTGATCCGGCAAGACGCGTTCGCCGCCATCCGCCCAGTTAATCGCGACGTACAGGTCTACATTGCCCTGTTCGGCGAAAGCTTGCAGGTCGTGGAAATCCAGACGGAAATATACTTCGCCCGTACCCGTCGGCAGTGCACCGCCGTCACGGGTATAGAACGCCACCAAATCACGCGAAGAATCCCAACCGTCCCACGCCGGGAAGATATCTCCGCCTTGGTGGTTGTTTCCGCCGCCTTCATACGCGTCCAGCGCGCGCAGGTCGTCCCAGGTCCAATCGTTAAATTCACTGAACCGTGGAATGCCGTCCACCTCGCCGATCGGATCGCCGGGGCCGAGAATAATTTTATCTTCCGGCGGGGGCACCAGCGTAATTGGAATGCGCGGATCGGTGCCGTTGAGGAAGTGATCCCAGTTGGTGTACCCGTCGCCCGTAATGTCGCCGTCGGCGCCTTGCTGGGAATTCGTGGCGTGCATTACGCCGGTGCGCAGGTTGTACCAACCGTCGTCAAACGGATCAAGTCCATAGCGGACTTTCCATCCGTCCGGCAATCCGTCGTTATTGGTGTCCGGCGTCAACGGATCGGTTTCCTGCAACAAAATACGCGGCCAGACATTGGTCGTGCCAGCTACCCAGTTGGATGCGCCGTGGTCGTATACCGGACGTCCGAACGCCGCAAACAGCGCATCGTAATTCACCGCGCGCGACACAATAGCGGTTTCGCCCACACTGGCCAGCGCTGTTCGGCTCGCGGAGTCCATGCCATACAAATACTGCCAGTTATTGGTTGCGGTAATATCAAAAACATTGGTATCGCCATTGGAATCCATCAAGACCATGTCCACGCGCCCGTTGCCGTTTACGTCGCTTTGTCCGTCGGTTAATCCGTCGCCAATGGTGTCGGTGTTGTTCGGATCGGTTTCAAGGAAAATCGCGCCCGCGGGAAGAGCGTCACGATCCACGCGCGACGTATTGTATACAGTGGGCAACCAATTTCCGCTATCTTCTTTCCAACTTCGCATGACATTGACCACAACGCCGCTGCTATTCAGCAAGCCTACATCCACGCGTCCGTTACGGTTCAAATCCTCGGCGCTGTCCAGCAAATTATCCCCGTCCGTATCGGGTCGCGCCGGGTCCGTCATGGATCCACTTAACTGGTCGGTACGCGAGCGGTTGAAGTCGTAGCGCGGATGAGACGAGTTATCGAGTGTATTAAAAATGGGGGGATCGCGATCGGCTATAAAATTGGGCCAGCCGTCGCCGTTGGTATCATCGTTTTCATCGGTATTCGCAGGCACAACAGGGCCTTCCAGCCCCGATTGCAGGCCATCCGGCAATCCGCCGCCATCGGTGTTCGGCATCAGCGGATCGGTACGGCCCGTTATGCGCCACATATGCACATCACCGTTGGTCCAGAACTCACTATCCGTAATAGGCAGGGGCGTTTGCGTAACTTCGTCTTCATCCGGTATTCCGTCATTGTCCGAATCGCCGGAATCATCGGCCTCGACCAATTCACGCAAGCGCACGGGAATACTGCGAAGATCGCTGACCGATTGATGATTTTCGGTGGCATCCACCGTGTTGCCAAACGCCTGAAATGTAAACGTGGCCGGATACAAATTGGTCCACAGGAATTGCCACACCATAGTACTGCCATTGGTCAGCGGTCCTTCCAACAGTTCGGCTCCGGTATTTTCGTTATCAAACTCAATCCATACGTTCAGAATTTCGGGGTCGGCATCCACTTGAATAACGTACTGGCGGTCTTCGGGATCGGGGCTGGCTAAATCGGGAATAAAGATTTCGGTTTGACGTCCGTTCGAGTCGAATTGCTCGGGATCGGTAATGGTCAATTGCGCGACTTCCTCGGTCGGCCAGGCGCGTACTTCGCGAAACGCGCGCAGCAATACGCCGTCGGGAATCTGATGCGTCACTTCAATCTGATGCAGATAATCAGGATCGCCGTTGTATAAATTCGGCAAGTTAAAAGTCAACGCATGGTAATCCTCGGTTTCATTATAATTAATATCGTAGGCGGCTTTGCCTTGCGCGGCATCGTTGATTCGAATGGTAAACCGGTCGCGCAATTGCTCAAAATTGGTGTTATCAGCCAGGGACTTGCTGAAATACGCTTTTAACTCGTACCCCTCGCCCACAATGTCCCCGTCGTTCTGCGGCCAGGCCACAAACAACCGTTGCTCGGGTCCGGATGTATTAACCAGCACGTTGGTGGTCGTGAAATGCCCGTCTACGTCAGACAACGTCATGTTTGTGGACGAACTTAACTCCAGCATGCGCACGCGGATGGTCGCTTGTCCCGAAGCGGGAATATTCCGGTATGTGAACCTCCATTCACGCTCGAATGGGCCATAGTCATCCGGGCTGATCGCCACTTCGCTGGCCGGCATCCAGGACACCGCGCCAAGTTCGTTGGTTCCGTTGCCGTTGCTTTGACCGGTTTGCCCGTCGTCGTTGGCATCATCACTATCCTCAATCGTAAACCATACTTCCGTGACGGTCGGATCGGTATGCACAACCACGCCGAACTCGCTGGAAAACAACGTATCGTTCGGGCTTGGATAAAGCACTTCCCCGGAAGGCCGTTCCAGATCGAGGTAAAACACTTGCTTGAATGTATTGTAAATAGGCGACCGGAAATCACGTTCGAGAAAAGCGCGCGCTTGAATAAAATTCATGCCTTCGACCATGCCGGTGGTTGTAAGCATATTGCTGTCGAGATCCTGGGCCCAGTCGTTGTGCGGGAAATACTCCACAGTGGTCGCATTAAAATTAGTAATCTGCCACACGCCCATCATGTTGTATTTACGATCTACATTTCCGGCGTTGGACGGGAACGGCACATCCCACGGCGCATCGCTACTGCCGTCCTGTTGGCGTAAGGCGCTGACTTTGTAACGCACTACAGTGCCGGTGGGCATGGCGGGAATGAAGTTTTCGCTCCACCAATCGTTAGTGTGGGGGCTGTTGACGACATTCGTGCGAAAAGCCAGTTCAAGGACTTTCGTATTGCCGCGCCCCACGCCGCCTGCGCCTTCGGGCCACGTCTGGCCGTCGGTCGTGTAATACACATAGACGCGATTTATGTCGAATTGATGGCCGGTCTTGACCTGAAACCAGATGTCTTCGTTTTCTGCGTTTTCCGGCTGCGGCCTCAACTGCGCCAGCTCAGCAGGATCATCGGTGAGGGCGGCCGGGTCGTGATAAACAAACGACGCCGTATACGTGTGATCAAAATCATTTTCGTCTTCCGGGCCCGGATCAATGGTGAAGCCGGATTGCCCGACGATAAATTCATACGACGCGGATCCCATGGATCCGATTTTGTTACGGCTTGCATCCGGTGAACCGAATTTTTCGGGACCGATGCGTTTGGAAAATTGCGTGTCTTCCCAACCCAGAAATGTATCTGTTGCTATAGCTGGAGGACGATCGCGGCGGCCGGTGTCGCTTTGATTGCCGATGCCCAAATGGCTATTCAAATCCATACCGCCGTTCAATTTCATCAGAACATTAATCGCCGAACCGTCCACGCGGGACACAAAACTAAGGTTCGTGCCAGACGTGACGCGGGGAATAGTAACTTGATAGCGATAAGGCTCAGGCGTTTCATCCTGTGGATAGCCGCGATTCGACAAGCCGAATGGATTAAATTGCTCGTCGCCGGTAGGCCCGTCGCGTCGCGTGTACCGCATAGTGCCTGCTTCTTGTCCGTCTTCATAAATGGTAATCGGGCTGCCCCCCGCCGCTTGCCATAACGCGGATTCCTCGGGACTACGCCACGAAAAGGCAAAATAGCCGCCGCGCGGAATCGTGTTTCCGGGGTACACGCCCCAGCCATTATCATCGCCCAGCGTAATGTAGAAGCCTTGCATGCTGTCGCCGCCCGCCGCCGGCCCGCGCGCGTATTGATACAAGTAGGCGCCTGCCGGGAATGACGTCGTAAACGAGCGGGACTGGCCATCGGCGTAGTTGTCGTTCATCATAAACAACAGAACAGCCCCGTCACGATCGTCAATGTCTTTATATAAGCCGCTTGGATCGCCCCACCCTTCGCGGCGTTTATCCACACGCGAGTATGCGACAACATCGTTGTCCGCCCAATGCCCGCGCTGCCCGTCCGAGCCGTCATTGTTAGCTCCGCCACGCGCAAAATGCTCCCGGATATAGGCAAGATTCGGCAAACGCGGATCGCCGAATTGTCCAAGGAAAGCGGTGTTGGCGTGACGCGGAAATGCGCCGCCACTGTCTTGCAAGGTGCCTGCTTTGAAATACCCGTCGGTGTAGACAATCGGCAGCCCGGCACGCGTCATATAATACGCATATTGCAATTCGCGGGCCGAAGAATAATCGCTGTCATGGCTGTGCGCAAACTGCACACCGGTGCGATGGCTGAACGCAGGATTGCCGCTATGGCCCGCTTGGTCCATGCCCGACAAATCGCCCCAAGGGGAACCAAGGATTCCGTTTAATTTATCGCGAAGAGGAGCGTCTTTAAGGCGCATGCCACGCTCGATGTACGGCCCGAACGCAGGCGGCTGTCCAAGATGTTCACCGAAAATCATGGCGTCATCGCGGGGCACTTCGATATTAAATAGCGTGTCCCGGTGATTGCCGTCGCTGAACCCGCGCGTTAAGTTAAACTGAAGTTGGACGCCGCCGGTATACCCCCCCGAATTATTATCGTCCCCCGGCGCGCCAAAAAAATAGGCGGGGACATGTTTCACGGCATCCAGACGCAGACCATCGGCTTTGGTGCGGTCCATCAACCAACGTGCCGCGCGAATCAGGTAGGCGTTGACATCCTCGGTATACGCGCCGGGATTCTCGTCCAGCATCTGCTGTGTGACATTGCCAAACCCGACATAATTGCCCATGGGATCATACGCATAATATTCCGGGTTGTCGGGATGACGCACAAACGAAATGCCGGGATGATGCGATCCTTCGGTGGGTCCGAAATTGTGATTCCATCCGCCTGCCCCGACTTCATGGGCAATATCAATTAGATCGGACAAACCGAGGTGGGTCACTTGCCACTCGTCGTTCCAATCGCGCGTGTTGTCCCATTTGCGGTAAAAACCATCTTCGGTGACGCGTAAATGAAAATCCTCGGGCCGCATGCCGGGATACACATCAATCGGCGTGGATTCGTTAAAACCGGGGATATCGAACGCACGGTGATTCATGATGTTGTCAAAATACACACGGATGCCGAAGCGATGCGCGGCGCGCATCATTTCATGTAATTCGGCTTCGGTGCCGTACCGGGTGCGAATGGTGCTGCGCTGGTCTTTGCCGCCCAGATCAAACGGATCCCATAAATCGTACCCGACAGATAATCCACCACTGGCTTTTGTGGGAGGCGGCAACCACAGCGCGCTGTAGCCGGCCTCGGCAAGCTCCGGCATTTTTTGCGTCAAATCGCGCCAGGACATCTGGAAATACTGGAGAATAACTTCGCTTTGAGCAGGGAGCGGCGATAACACAACAGCCCATACGCCACACGCCCATAGAAACGCTTGAATTTTTTTGGTCATTAACGACTCCTACCCCACGCCGGACCAGATTAGCCCCTCACCGTAAACTTACGCATAACTCATTCATTCGTCAAAGAAGCCACGCGCAAATTCTTGTAAAACGTTTTACCCATATTACCCGCACGTTAAGATAACGTCAAGCGCAGGCAGGGATTATTTTCTATTTTCAGGGCCGCGCCTTTCACGGGGCCAGCCCGCCGACAAAACTCTGCGTGGGAAAATATTTTCCGGGACACACAGTAGGGCGGATATTGACTTGGCGATGCGTACGCACGCGGGATTTATCAATGCCGCAGCGAATCTGCAAGTAATGCACCAGATCTTTTAAGCTTTTCATCTGGCGCGGGGAAGGACGGCTTTCCTCAAAATTGCCCACCAGGCAAATGCCAATGCTGATTCTGTTTTGCGCGGTGCTGGCCAGATGCCCGCCTTCCAACTGTTTTTTCCACCGGGGACCGATAGCGATCTCGCCGTCGCCCATGCCGTTCCCGTTGCCAATCACAAAATGATACGCCAACCCATTTTCCATACGACGCTCTTCGCGGTGATACCGGTCCATATCCCGCACATTGCCGCGCGTCGTGCCGCTATGATGAATAATGACAAACCGCCACGTACCCCGGCGCACCCGCACCGCCGCCAATTCGCGGCGCAACGCGAGGGAAATGGCCGAAGACGCAGCCCCATGTCCCGGCCCCGGAATCCTAAGTTCCTGCCCAATTGTTAAGCGGTCCGCATCGCGGATAGTATTCATGTCCAGTATTGCGCGCGTCGTAACCCCGTGCGCCTGCGCAATGCCGCTTAGCGTGTCCCCGCGAGCTACAACATAGCGCACGGGATCGGACGGGTTCGGAGGAATCCGTAACGTCTGCCCTACCGCCAGGCGATCCGGATTTACGATGTAGTTCGCTTCCTGCAAAGCGCTGGTGGTTACCCCATGCTCCTGCGCAATCGAGCCCAGCGTGTCCCCTGCTTTCACGATATAATCCCGATCGGCGGCGCGCGCCGTCCCCGCCCATACCAGAACAATGATCCACAGCGCCCGCAAAGCATGCTTAAATGTTTTGAACATGAAACTGTAACCGGTTTTTTCGTGACTTTGAGCGGGTACAGTAACACACTAACCCCCATCAAGCGCAAGCGCACAAGCGCCGGGATGACATAGGGAGTGTTTTATGAGTTCATTGCTGATTAAAAACGGTGTGATTGTCACACTGAACGACACCAACGACATGCTTGAACGGGGCAGTGTCTACATCGAAAATAATAAAATCGTGGATGTCGGCGCGTTTCCCGACGATCAGTATCAGCCGGAAGACGTAATTGATGCGCACGGCAATGTGGTGATGCCCGGCCTGATTAATGCCCATCATCATTTATATTCCACCTTGGCGCGCGGATTCACGCCACCGGGCGAACCGGCTCGCAATTTCAAAGAAATACTGGAAAAACTGTGGTGGAAACTTGATATGGCCCTGGAGCCGGAAGACGTGTATTTATCCGCGCTGATTGCCGTCATGCACGCCGCGCGCGCCGGGTGCACCACCATCGTGGACCATCACGCATCCCCCGGCTGCGCCGACGGTAGTCTTGATTTGATCGAAAAAGCATTCCGCGAAATCGGCGTGAACGGCTGCTTGTGCTACGAAGTATCCGACCGGAATAGTAAAGGCGAAGGCATCGAAGAAAACGAACGTTTTATCCGTAAATGCGCGCAGAGCGACGACGATCAAATTTCGGCGTTGTTTGGGTTGCATGCGTTAATGACGTTAAGCACCCCCACCCTGGAACGGTCCGCCGACATCGCGCATGCGCTGGGCGCCGGATTTCATGTGCATGTCGCCGAATCGGAAGTGGATGTGCAGGTAACGTTTGAACGATATCAACGCCGCATCATGGATCGTTTTCTGGACTTCGGAATCCCGGGCCATCGCAGTGTTTTTGTGCATGGCATTCATTTTGAAGCCCGCGAAATGGATTTGTTAAAAACCACCGATTCCATTTTGATAAATAATCCGGAATCCAATATGAACAATGGACTCAGCGTGACACCCATTCTCGAAATGCTGCAACGCGGGGTTCTAGTCGGTCTGGGCACGGACGGTATGTCGTCCCACATGATATCGCAGGCGCGCGCTATGTATTTGCTGCAACGCACGTACCGGCGCGATCCGCGTGTGGCTTTTGCGGAAGCGGCGGAAATCCTGCTGAAAAACAACCGCGCCATCTGCAACCGCTTATTTAAGGAACCCCGCGGCATGCTGGCCCCGGGATGCCTTGCCGATGTGATCATCGCCGAATACGTCCCGTTCACGCCCTTAAACCCGGCCACGTTCTACGGGCATTTGTTATTCGGGCTTAGTTTCGCGCGCGTCGGCACCACCATTGCGCGGGGACGTGTGATTGTGCGTGACGGGCACATGCTGGATGTGGACGAGGAAGCGATACGCGCGCGGAGCGTGGAACGAGCCCGGCGCTTATGGGCGCGTATTTCGTGAACGCTCGCGCTGCGTGTAGCCTAATTCGCGACGGCGCGTTTCCAAGCGGGTGACGGTGTCATGCGGCACCCGCAAGCCCCCGAATCCACTGCCCAACTTGATATCCGGGGTGCGCGCGCCATGAAAATCGGTGCCTCCAGTGGGCACAAGATTCAATTCATCCGCATATTTCATATACAGCTCTTGCCGGGCGGCATCGTGGTCCACATAAAACACTTCGATGCCCTCAAGTCCCCAATCGCGCAGGGCGTACAACATGCGGCGCGTTTCGCCCCGGTTTAAGCCCATGGTAAACGGATGCGCCAGCACCGGCAATCCCCCGGCGTCGTGAATCATTCCCAAGGCATCCGCGGGTTCAATCGTGCGTCTACGCGCATACGCCGGACATCCGCGCGTGAGATAACGCTTAAAAGCTTCTTTTGTGGACCGCACGTAACCGCGATTCATCATTACCTGGGCGAAATGCGGACGTCCCACAACTTCATCGCCTCCGGCACACGCGTAAATTTCGTGCCATGTCAAATGCATGCCTAGTTTGTGCAGTTTGTGAAAAATCTCTTCGTTGCGGGCGCGGCGCGCGGAACGGATCCATTCGAGTTGTTGCGCGAATACTATGTCGCGATGATCCACGTAATAACCCAGAATATGCATTTCGCCCGGGGCATGGGACGTGCTGATTTCCACGCCGGGTATCGCAATAATGCCGCGTCGAGACGCCACACGCAGAAATTCGGCGATGCCCGATGTTGTGTCATGGTCGGTTAACGCAATCGCCGTCAAGCCCGCGTTTACCGCAGCTTCAATCAATTCGGGGGGCGTCATTGTCCCGTCCGAATACGAGGTATGGGTGTGCAAATCTATCATGCTTTATGAGTATGCCTTGGTTCACCTGTTTTGCAAGCTGGACGCATCCACTATAACGCGGGCAATCCCGGAAATAATTCCTGAATGGCATCATCAAAACCCGCCTGGGCGCGGAGTTCGCGAAAATCACTGTCTGACATATATTGATGGAACTGCATAGGCGCGCAATGTTTAGCGCCTTTGCGAACCCAGGCCATCGCATCTTCAAACCGTTTTTCCTCCGCATAGGTTATAGCCATATTAAAATACCATGCAGGCATGTCCGGATAATTTTGAATGAGATGGTTTAAATGATCGCGGGCTTCGTTCAAACGCCCGATACGCAGCAAAGACACCGCAAGATTGTTACGCACGTTTGGTTGACCGGGCACACGTTCCACGGCTTGCTCCAGAAAATCCGCGGCCAGGTCGTACCGCCCGGACGCGAGATAAAGCATGCCCATATTGATGTAGGCAATACCGTAGTCGGGGCGGATTTGAAGGGCGACGTTCAGCAAATCCTCTGCTTTATCCATCAGCCCTTTATGCATGTAGCACGCCGCCAGGGAATTATAGGTTTCGGCATTAGCCGGATCGGATTTTAAAGCTTCGTTTAGCTGGGCTATCGCCTGATCAAATTGACCTCGCTGCGTATAAATAAAACCCAGGGTGCGGCGAGCCGCGTTCATATCCGGCCATATTTCAAGCGCTTGATGCACGCGCTCTTCGGCCGCGTCCCAATCCCGCACACGCAAATACTGTTCCGCCACACGCACATACCCCATGGCTTCCGCCACCTGCGTGGGATCCATGTCTTCCGGGGCCGGGTTGCGGGATACTTCAAAATCCTCGAGCATCACTCCGCGATCCGACATTACGGGAGGCGCATTGGTTTGCAGCGCGGGATACAGGGTTGAGCCATCCGCCAACGACGCGTCTTCCTCGGCTTGGCGGCGTTTTTCCTCTTCCACGTAAATCACCCAGGACGTCACCGCAAGAATGCCTACCAGCAGAACCGTAAATAAAGCCACGCGACGCCACGTCATCCACCGGGCTTGGGCCATGCGTAACTCAATGTCTTTATAGACTTTTTTTTCCTCGGCCTTCGGATTGGCCGGATTATAAATATCACGTTTTTTGTCCATGGCCACACCATACGCCCAGTTGCAAGCGCAGGCAATGAAGGATTCGCTCCGCCCCGGGTTTTCCGCCGGCTCCGTCACGCCAACATGCAACACCTACGGGAAGGACGCCGTCCGCAGAAACCGGTTGCTGGCCGCTACTTAAAATGCTCGAGGTCTGCGCTGAGTAGTTCTCCGGCAATGTCTTCCAGAGTGACTATTCCCACGCATTTTTTTTGTTCATCCACCACGGACAATAGATGTTCTTTGTTCGAAAGCATGGTTTGAAGGCCCGTCATCAATGTCGCGTGCTGGTCTACCGTGCGGATGGGCTTCGCGTGAGTCATCAGTTCGACAATTTCTCCGTGAGAGGTCGGTAGGACTTTCTTCGTGGCAATGTAAGCGTAAATGTCTTTCGGGTCCCGACTTTTGCTTACGGGATAACGCGTGTGTCCGCTTCCTTTCATCAGCGCGAGAAACGATTCGGGTGTCGCGTCATGGGCAAGGTAACGAATTTGTTCTGCCGGGATCATGGCGGTCTTGATCGCGTTATGGGTGAGGCGCACCGCATTGACGATAATGCATTCCTGCTCCACGTTGATGGCTTTACCGGATCGCGCCAAGGTTGCCAGGGTGATGACATCCGACGTCGTAATCTGTTCCGGTTTCCCATGATCGGTTAAGCGGCTGAACATGGCTTCGCTCAACACGATAAACGGATAGAGAAGCCGGGTCACGACCTCCAGGATCGGGCCGGCCCAGGGAGCCAGTTGGTTGCGGAAAGTCACGCCGATGATTTTGGGCAGTATTTCGGTTCCAAAAAGGACGACAATGGTGAAGAAAATGGAAAATATCCAGACATTTCGTTCGCCGTAGATTTCCGCGAAAGCCCCGCCCGCGACAATGGCTCCGCCGGTATGCGCGCAGGTATTCAGAACAAGAATGGCGGTAATTGGACGCGCCATGTTTTTCTTGAGGCGCCGCCATGACTCTGCGGCCCGGGGTTGAGTAGCCTGCAAGCGATTCACGGATAACGGGTTCATGCTTAACAGCAAGGCCTCCGCCAACGAGCAGAGAAATGATACGGAAATCGCTACAGTCGAGCTTATAATCAAGATAGATGTCATTATTCAGTCTCTTTGTGTCCAACGATGAAGCTGTGGGGCGCTAGTTTTCTACGTCCCCCGCGAGCCTCATGCGCGCGGTTAATATGTAACGTATTCGTCTGTTTTCCGGTCAGGAACTTTCAAAAAAACGCTACTTCAAATCTGTTACGGCAAGCAACTATAATCCAAAATGTCCGAAATGCTTGCCCATGTTGGTTTATTTCCCCATTTTTCCCGTTTCGTGATTGCTTGGTATTCCAACAACACACGGCACCGGGAAGCTGATATCAAAGGAATCTTTACCTATCAAGGCCAGCAACCGTAAAGACGGGCCACCTCTTGACCTCGAGGCGGAAATGAAAACATCGGAGTCTAATACCACCCGATATCGCTTATTCATCCTGATATTGCAGTTGATACCCAAAGCAATGTCAACGAAGGAATCTGCCTGCTACGAACGTCCATGGGCGGGGCGGCGTGAAGCGACGTTGCCACTACCGCCATGATATGCCTTGTTGATTTCCTCAAGGCGCGGTCGCCAGTATCGGTCTAGAGCCTGATTAATCGAAGGCGCCACGAAATCGTCATCGTGGCTCTTATGCTCAAGAAAGGCAATAATGCACGCAACTTGAGCTGAATCGAACATCGAAAACCTGGAGGCGGCATAATCAATCCACCTCTGCTCGCCGAAACGCAGGGGATTAATTTTCTCCGCGTAGGAATTGTCATCTAATCCGTGAGTTAGCGCGAAGACGACATCCGCCAGCTCCAAACCATCTGTAAGGTCTGCGATCATGTATGCGGCAATGTAGTAGCGAAACGCTTCATCCGCGAAGAAACTCAAAGCGGAACCGTAATTGTCCGGGGACCGGTCCAGAAAATCAGATGTCAATTCATCCATGCGGGGGCGATGAGAAAATTCACGATCAAGCAACGCAGGTTCTTCGCCTTCATCGCTCGAAACAATTCGAAATGGCGGATCAAGTTTGCTCCACGCTTCGCGGATCTGTGCTATGAGCGCTTCGTTCATTTTCATCTCTAACAGCCAAACATCTGCCACGAGGTGTCCGCTGCGGGCGCCGGGCAATCAGTAGCGATTTGACTCTCATCTAAGCCTTTAACCGATCATGTCATCTGCTACAGCCCCCCAGAGTAAGGACGGTCTTCGCCCGGGACAAGCGCCCCTGAAAGCCGAGATGAAGTATTACATACCGACGACGGAATACAATACCGGAGTGTAACCGCTTATGCATGGCACCGGCGCGAAATCCGCCGCAGGCGTCGCGCATGGGTGGGCTCTCCTTTTTCAAATGTCGTTCGCGATCTTTTGAAAAGGATGAGCAGCCCTTAGAGCGAAACGCTCATTTCAATATCTCAAGAATGTATGGACCCAAAACAAGCAGTCCAATGACCACCGCCCCGATGGCGGAGATCAAGACGGCTCCCGCCGCAACATCTTTGGAATGCTTGACCAGCGGGTGGAACGCTGGCGACGCGACGTCGGCCAGGAACTCAAAGGCCGTGTTGAGGGCTTCGGCCGTCCAGACGGCCATGATCGCAAGAACAAGCCAACACCATTCGGCGGCAGAGACACCGAAGTAGAGCCCGCTTGCCACCACGCCGACGGTTGCGCATGCGTGGACCCAAGCATTGTGCTGTGACTTGAGCATGGTCCAGATGCCGATGAAAGCAAACTTGAAGCTCCGGATACGCCCTGTAAATTCAAATGGCCTTGTCATAATAGCTAATCATGCAATGTGGCGCTCAGGCGCGCTGTCAATCGTCGCCCGGAATACTTGGTTCGGAGTCGGCCAGATATTCCAAGGCTTCTGCGTCCGCAATATCCTTGGTTCTACCGGATGCGCGCTTGTTCCGGATGAGGTCGGCGATACAGGGGATCTGCACGGTGATTCCCTCGATCTCAATGCTTGTTGCGCGGGAAGATGCCTCTTTGAAGTTGAGACCAGATGCTGAAGTGATGATGTCGATCCTGCGTGGAGCAACACCGATCTGGAAAATGGTATCTTCTTTCTCCAGGTCAGCTTTGGCGAGATTGTGAAGTGGCGCGCCGAAACGGTGCACCGCACGCAACACGGCATCGGCATTCTCGGGGGAGGGCATCACCCAGATATCGATATCCATCGTCGCGCGGGGATACCCGTGGGCTGCAATCGCGTAGGCGCCGACGAGAAGGAATTCAACCTTCTCGGCGACCAAAGCCTGCAACATGTCTTTGTAATCTTCGTTCAACATCGTGGCGTTTACTCAGAGACGCGACTTCGCGGGTCAACGGCCAAACAAGACCGATACGCTCTGCCGGTGTTCCGGGCACCAAGTCATCGCGTCGGGTATCCGACATGCGGCGTGTGACTGTGTGGTCCTTATTCACATCTCCAGAATACCATTTCGCCTTTCCCGTGACAACTAGATCCTCCACTCCGAACGCCCACGCTAACGGACGTCGGCCTCAAGCCGGCAAGCCGTTTTTTTGTTTGGGTAGATCTCTAGGAATTAAAAGAGACACAGAAAATGAATCTTTTTTTACAACCTACTGAATATGAACGTATAAAGATTGTGAATGAGACTGTGGACGCTGTTTGAGCGTGCAACACCCACACACGCACATACTCAAGCACCCACACACATCAACGGGAATGAGGGCTGTTCAACCAATTGTCCGCTTGACCCCGCCCGATTCCCTTCCTAATGTAGCGCACCATGCAATTAATACGTTTTCAACACTTTGGCCGATGGGTATGCCTTGCCTTGTCGTTGTACATCCCGAATCAGGACGCCGCGGGCGCGCGCCCTTATGTAGAAGAAGCGCGCACGCCCCACCGCTTCCGCTTGCTGCGCCCGGCCGAGCGATCGCCAGACCTTCAACTGGAACACGCCCGGGACCTGCGCGAAGACCAAAAAATCAACCGCGCGACGCGTCAATACCGCGCGCTTGTCCGTTACTGGCCCCATAAACCGGAAGCGCCCGCGGCCCAAAAAGAACTTGGCGACCTGTACCTCGATCAAGGAAAAATGACCAAGGCCTTTGACACGTATCAAGCGTTGTTTGATTCCTACGCAGGCCTTTTCCCGCACGAGGAAGTCCTCGAGAAACAATTGTCCATTGCCACCAACCTTATGGACAGGCGGAAAGGCCAATTTTTTATATTTCCCGGCTTCGAAGCCCCGGAACGCGTATTACCCATGCTGGAAAAAATTCTGGAAAATGGACCGCGGTGGGAACGCGCGCCCGACGCACAATGGACCATTGGCCGTATTTACGAACGTACGATGCAATACGAAATGGCGGTGTTCGCCTATGACCGCTTTCTGGCACGCTATCCGCGCAGTGAACGATTGGCCGACGCCACCGCAGGCAAAGCGCGGGCTTTGTACCAACTGGCGCGCGAAGCGCCAAACGACGCCGATGCCGCCGAAACGGCTGTCGTAACCCTGGCGATGTTTATTGTGGATTTTCCCGATCACGAAGAAGCGGACACGCTGCGGGGTTATTTATCGGAATTACAAGAACAGCGCGCCCGTATAGCGTTTAATAAAGCAGACTACTACGATCGCATTGCGCGCGATCCCAAAGCCGCTTTGACCGCGTACGAATTATTTGTGGAACAATTTCCAACATCTACGTGGACCGAACAAGCGCGAGAGCGCATAAACGAATTAACCTCGCACATGGAGAATGGATCATGAAACAGTGTAGCGTGTCCCGCTTGTGTTTGCTTATCGTAACCGGCGTCATCCTGACCGGCTGTGTCGGGTATCGTCTAGGTTCCATGCTTCCTCCGGATATCAAAACGGTGCATGTCCCCACCTTTATCAATAACACCGAAGAGCCGTTGCTGGAAATCGCGGCCACCCGCGCGGCTATACAGGAAATTCAACGGGACGGCTCGCTCAAAATCGCTCCGGAAGAAACCGCCGATTCCATTTTAACCGTGCGCCTGACACGTTTTCGACTGGAAGCGCTTGAGTATGACCGGGAACGACGCGCAGCGGCCGACGAATACCGCGCGTACCTGACCGCATCCATGCAACTTGTTCGACGCGGCTCGGGAGACGTTATTGCGGCGAGCGAAAACATAGAAGGCGATGCCACGTTTCTTCTCACGGGGGATTTGACCTCCGCGAAAGAGTCTGTGTTCCCCGAAGTGTCGGAAGATCTCGCCCAGCGCCTTGTGTCGCGCATGGTAGAAACGTGGTAATTAAGCCGCGTTCGCGGAAGCCGTCAAAGCGCGCACGCGAGCAGAAGCCCGGGACTTGGACCGGATCGCTGTATTTTTGGCGATGATATTGTGTTTGGCCGCTTTATCCAGTGTGGAGCAATAATTGCTGAAAGTAGCACGGACAAGATCGGCATCCTTGGCCACCAAGGCTGCGTCAAACTTGCGACGAGCCGTACGCACTCTCGTGCGAAACACTTTATTTTCCGCGGTTTGGCGTTCGGCCACCCGCAAACGTTTTTTTGCGCTTTTAAGATTCGGCATTCCCTTGCTCCACTCTAATTCCATTTCCTGCGATACACTTCCGGCGCAGGCTTATATGATGTTCCGCGATTGATTCACGGGATTGAAAGTGGTGTAATAGTAATGATCAAAAGCAGTTAGTCAACCGTCATATTAAAAAAAATCCATGGCGCCACAACCCGGACGGCTTCACTTTATTGCGAAATTCCTGATAGGAATCCTGTTACTCCCGGTCTGCGCGGCGTTGGCAGGCTCCCTGTACGGCTTGCTGGACGGTCTGGCCGTTGAAAACTGGCGCGAGATGGAACCCAATACCCTGGGACTGCTCGTAGGGTTTTTCTTGTGGATTATCGTGTACCTCGCCATGCCCCGCCCGGTCTGGAGCTACGTACTGGCCCACGAATTAACGCATGCGCTGTGGGGCGCCGCCATGGGAGCGCAAATCAAAGGCATCAAAGTCACCGGCACAGGAGGGCATGTCAAATTAACGCGCACCAACATGTGGATCACGCTGGCTCCTTATTTTTTCCCGCTCTACACCGTCATTGTGCTTTTATTGTATCTGTTTGCCTCCCGCATGTGGGATATGACCCCCTATCAACCGGTGTGGCTCGGGTGGGTCGGCTTGACCTGGGGGTTTCATGCTACGTTTACCGGGTCCATCCTGCGTATACGCCAACCCGATATTCATGAACATGGACGCCTTTTCTCGTACGTCATCATTTTTATTTTTAATGTGCTGGGTTTATGCATCGGCGTAACGCTGCTAACCGACACGTCCTGGGCAGGCTGGCTGGACGATGTGTACAACCGCACGCTGGAAGCGTATGCATGGGTCGGGGACCGGTTCGCCCGCATTCCACGCTAACGGGACTTCTTGCTTTGCATGCCGCGCCTATTCCGGTAAGGATACGCTTTAAACACCATCTGCAATTCGCGTTATTCAGGAGAAACAGGTATGAAAGGGATCATTCTTGCGGGCGGAGCAGGCACGCGCTTGTATCCGCTTACCCGCGTGGTCAGCAAACAATTGCTGCCGATTTACGACAAGCCTATGATTTATTATTCGCTGTCGGTCTTGATGCTGGCAGGCATTCGCGACGTGCTTATCATCAGCACACCCAATGATGTGCCTTTATTCGAGCGTTTACTGGGTGACGGAGAGGATATCGGCATGTCGTTTTCCTACGCGCCCCAGCCTTCCCCGGACGGACTGCCCCAGGCATTTGTCATTGGCGAACAGTTTATCGGAAACGATTCGGTGGCGTTGATTCTGGGCGACAATATTTTCTACGGCTACGGATTTTCTGAAATGCTGCACCACGCCGCCGCGCGCGCGGATCACGCGGCCACCATATTTACCTACGCGGTGCGCGACCCCGAACGATACGGCGTTGTGGAACTGGACCCTGCGGGCAAACCCGTGCGCATGGTTGAAAAACCTAAAGACCCTCCCTCGAATCAAGCCATTACCGGGCTATATTTTTACGACCATCGTGTGGTGGAAATCGCCAAAGCGCTCAAACCTTCCGCGCGCGGGGAAACGGAAATTCTCGACACAATCCGTCCGTACATGGAACGCGATGCGTTGCATGTGCAAACGCTGGGCCGCGGCTTTGCGTGGCTGGACACCGGCACGCACGAGTCGTTGCTGGAAGCAGGCACATTTGTTGAAACCATTGAGCGGCGGCAAGGCATGAAAATATCCTGCATTGAAGAAATTGCCTGGCGCATGAAATTCATCACAACGGAACAGCTTGAGACGCTGGGTCAGAGCATGAAAAACAACGGCTACGGCCAGTATCTTTTATCGCTGGTTAAACACGCATGATCGAATTTAAGCCCTGGTTTGAACAAGGCGTGCGCTTTACATGCACCGAGTGCGGCCAATGCTGCACCGGCGCGCCCGGCGTGGTGCGCGTGGACGAAAACAACATCCGCGAAATCGCGGCATGGCGGGGCAATAACCTGACGTATTTTCGACGGACTTACGTGCGCAAAACCGACGAAGGCTTAAGCCTCACAGAAAAAGAAAACGGGGACTGCATCTTTTTCAAAAACAATCGCTGCTCCATTTACCCCGTGCGGCCGGGCCAATGCCGGACCTACCCGTTTTGGTTCCGGAACATGCGCAGTCCCGAAGCTTGGAAGGAAACTGCGCGCGAATGCCCCGGCATTGGACAAGGCGAATATTTCGATGCGGAGGAAATTATTCGTCGCATCCACGCATCACTGGAACAGATTTAACGATAATACGGATTATCGCCTGCGGCGTGGTCGGTTACATCTACAATTTCGCGCACATTCGGGCATACGTCACGGATGGCATTTTCGACTCCGTGTTTCATCGTCATTTTAGAAGCGGCACAACCCTGGCATCCACCGCCCATTTCGATAAACACATCGCGGTCTTCAATTTTGACCAGCTTCACAAACCCTCCGTGACTGGCCAGCGCAGGATTGATGTGTTGTTCGAGCAATTGCTCGATCAATACTTGCATGTCTTCTTCCGGCTCTTGCTGGACGGCTTCCAGCGCGGCTTGGGAAATAGGCGGTTCTTCGCTTAACAACGGATTTTTAATAGCAGGCAAAATGGCTTTGGCCATTTCAGGCCAGGGATTCGGAATATTTTTAGTCAGCGTAATGCTATTGCCCGACACACGAACACGCGTGACGCCTTCCACGGCAAAAAGCGCGTCTACCAGCGGCGAGCCCAGCGATTCTTCCGGACTGTTGAACAGCAAAGTCCACTCGTCCAGAATCGGACGGTTCACTTGAAATTTACATACGTTTGGATCGGGCATTAATTCGCCCGTGACTTTTAATTCGGTTGCTGATTCGGTCATGATGCTTACCTTTATCTTTTTGGCTGCTTGAGCCAAGCAGCCCTACCTTTTGCGGTTGCATGGGCCAAGCAGTTCTACCTTATTCGGCTGCTTGAGCCAAGCAGCCCTACCTTTTGCGGGTGCCTGAGCCAAGCAGTTCTACCTTATTCGGCTGCTTGAGCCAAGCAGCCCTACCTTTCGGTCGTTTGTTGGCAACGGAACAATTTAAAAAACGGATTGTTCCTTGATTGAATATGGTCCAACAAACTGATGATTACAAATCCGAAAACGCATAAACCCAACGAGAGCCAGAATACGCCGCTGCCAAAATCGGGAAGGATATTTTTTTCGATCATAGGCACCGGGACGCCGTGGGGGTCCTGCATCCATTCCTCGACTTCTTTGAACGGCCATATTTTTCGAAGCGATCCCAGCATAAATCCCACAAGCAATGTGATCGTGACTTGATGATAATATTTTAACAGCCAGCTCAATACACGCGCAAACGCCATAATCCCCACAGCCATGCCGGCTACAGCCGGGATAATGATAGAAAAATTCAACGCTTTGAGTCCGTTCAGGATGTGCTCGTACTGGCCAAGGATCAGCAGAATAAACGACCCGGAAATGCCCGGCAAAATCATCGCGCAAATCGCGACCGCCCCGCTACAGAAAAGAATCAACGGCGTGTTCGGCATGTTCATCGGGACTAAACCCACCACGAAGTAAGCCACCGCCGTACCCACGATCAGCGTCACAACCATAGACGGTTTCCAGTGCACATGGACGCTGATCGCAACAATGGATGCCAACACCAATCCGAAAAAAAACGCAAACAACGGCACGGGATGGTGTTCCAGCAACCACGTAATGCCATGCGCCAACGAGAGGATTGCCGTAAAGATCCCGCCTCCCAGACACACAAGAAATTTCCAGTTCACATGCTCCAACGCGTCTTTGATACGGAATTTCAACACCAGCGGGATCAGCGCCAGATTAAATGATTTGATGGTGTTAATTAGTTCCTCGTATACGCCGAGAATAAACGCCATGGTGCCACCCGAAACGCCGGGCACGACATCCGCGGCGCCCATCGCGCCGCCGGAAAAGAATAGATACAGGTATTGTTTTAGTGTGCGTGGGGGTTTGGTTTCCATATTGTATGACCTCCTTAAAAGAACGTCGCTTAGCTTGCCGCCGCAAACGTTGCAGGCGCGCGCGCGGCTTTGGCCGCATCCAACAATTCATCGGCTTTGTATGACGAACGCACCATGGGCCCCGAAGCTACGCCTGCAAATCCCATGGCTTTGGCTGTATCGGCAAGCTTTTCAAATTGTTCCGGCGTCGGATACCGGTCTACCGGCGGATGATTACGCGTAGGCTGCAAGTACTGGCCCAGCGTCAGCAAACGCACCCCTGCTTTATGTAAATCAGCCATCGCCGACACGACTTCTTCGTCGGTTTCACCCAGGCCCAACATAAGGCCGGATTTTACCGCCAGCGCAGGTTTCCATGCGGCGGCGCGTTTAAGCACCGACAACGATCGCCCGTAGGAGGCCTGGGGGCGAATAATCGGTTGCAGGCGTTGCACGGTCTCCAGATTGTGATTAAACACATCAGGCCGCGCGTCCAGCACCATGTCCAACGCCTCCATATTCCCGTCGAAATCGGGTGTGAGCACTTCAATAGACGCCTGGGGTAACATAGCCCGTATTTCCTGAATGGTTTCCGCGAATATTTTCGCCCCGCCATCGGGTAAATCGTCGCGGTTCACACTGGTTAAGACCACATGACGCAATTCCATGGATTTAGCGGCAGCCGCCACCCGTTTGGGCTCAAGCAAATCCAACCCTTCCGGACGCCCGGCTTTAATCGCACAAAAACCGCAACTGCGCGTGCATACATCCCCCAACAACATCAACGTAGCTGTTCCACGATTCCAACACTCATGGCGATTCGGGCATTTGGCGCTTTCGCATACAGTATGCAACGAAAGGCCTTTAACCAATTCATGCACATGTTTGAAATGCGCGTCGGTGTTAAGAGATAATCGAATCCAGTTGGGTAATCGGGACATGGGTCTAGGTTATTGGTTATTGGTTATTGGTCATTGGTTAAGGGTATTGGCCGGGGCGGTCGAGGCCCATGGTTTCGGGTAAGCCGAATAATAAATTCATATTTTGCAACGCGTTGCCGGCTTGGCCTTTCACTAAATTGTCAATGTGCGAGATAATCCGCATTTTCCCTGTGCGCTCATCCACGTCCACAATCAAATTGCAGAAATTTGATCCGCGCACATGCTGGGTTCCAATCGGGGCGTTGCGATCATAAATCCGCACGAAATAATTGTCTTGATGAAAAGCGCGGTACGCGTCCATGACATCATTGATTCCCATACCTTCGTGCAGCGATCCGTAGATACAACTTAAAATGCCGCGGCAGGCAGGCACGACTTGCGGGGTAAACGTAATGGCGATTTCTTCGCCGCTTAATTTTTTCATCTCGCGTTCGACTTCGACCACGTGCTGATGCCCGGTCAAACGATACGCATTCATCTGGTCGTAACGCGCGGGATAATGAAACGTCGGCGACGGTTTTTTCCCCGCGCCGGACACGGCTGTTTTGGCGTCCACAATTATGCTTTTGAAATCCACGAGTTTATGGCGCACCGCCGGAGCCAGCCCCAAAGTTACGCCGATAGCGAAACACCCGACATTGCCTACGAGGCGTGTGGACGGGTTTAATTCGTCGCGATGCAATTCGGGCAAGCCGTACACGCTTTGCGCCAACAAATCGGGCGAGGCATGTTCCGGGTTTTTGCCAATCCGTTTCGCATATTCGGCATACTCTTGAGGCGTTTGAAACCGGAAATCGCCGCTGTAATCAATAACGGCGGCGCCTTTTTCCAATTCCGCGCGCGCATCGCGCATGGCCACGCCGTCCGGCGTGGAGAAAAAAACGACATCGTACGCCTCGTGGGCCGCGGGGTCGTCGGGTGGAAGAATTGGAAGATCGCAAAAGCCTTTCACATGCGGATACAAATCGCTCATCAACATACCGGTTTCGGTTTTTGCCACCAGACAAGCTAGATCAACTTCCGGATGACCCAGAAGAAATTCGGTGATTCCGACGCCACCGTAACCGCCTGCTCCGATAATTTTTGCGCGTATCATGGCTCGAACGTAATGGTTTCTTTTTACAAAGTCAAACGGGACGATGATCCATGCGCCAAGCGGCATCCCAGAACGACCACTCGTAGCGAGCGGAAACGGCATAAGCCCGTTCCATGGCTGCCTGCGTAGCTGTGCTGGCGGTGCAAGCCGCGGCGTCTGTAAGATCCAACATACGTTTTACGGACTTTAAGAATGTTTCGTCGCTGTAGGTTTTAATCCATGGCGCGTAAGGATTGGACGAGACGGAACGGCGCGCGATATCGCTCCCTACTTCCCGGTAAATCCAGAAACACGGCAACACCGCCGCCAAGCCTACTTCATACGCATCCAGCGCCACGGTGGCCAGCAGGTACCGGGTGTACGCAAAACAGGCAGGTTCCTGTTCCTTCGCCGGTTCGATGGCAAAAGCCGTCATAAATTGCTCATGCAACGCGCGCTCGACGTCCACGCCGTCGCGGGCATACGTCAATAATTCCTCCGTCACGCCGGGCTCAGGCGCTTTAGCCGCCAGCAACGCCAACGCGCGCGCATAATCGCGAAGATACAAAGCATCCTGCTGCACATAATACGCAAAACGATCCCGGCTAAGTGTGCCATCGGCAAGAGCGCGGATAAACGGGTGCGCCAGAATCGCCTCGTACACGGACTGGGTGTTTGCCTGGATTCTTTGCGTAAATGTCATGCTATTTCCTTTGACTTTTTAGTGGCCCATCCATGATCCACCGGACCTTTACCTTTGCCGATCTTCCGCGACGCGCCAGCGCGTAACGCGCCATCCAAATACGCTTTGGCATGGCGCACAGCCTGTTCCAAAGGAAAGCCGCGCCCCAGATAAGCCGCAATCGCCGCCGACAACGTGCAGCCTGTGCCATGGGTGTGCGGCGTGGCAATGCGTTCGCCCGGCAGCCAAACCAATGAAAATTCATGGGCGCGCCGCAGCGCTAAAAGGTCGTCACATGTGCTTCCTTCTAAATGCCCCCCTTTCAACAGCACCGCCGACCCGCTCGAATCAACCAACAAACGCGCGGCATGCGTCATATCGTCTTTGTCGCGAATGGCATGGCCTGTCATTTTTTCCGCCTCGGGAATATTAGGCGTAATCAAGGTGGCCAAAGGAAATAAGCGTTGCGTTAAGGACTGGAGGCTATCGGACAGAAGCAACGCCTGACCGCTGGTGGAGACCATCACCGGATCCAGCACAACCGGTCCTTCATACGCGCGCAAGCCGTCGGCCACCGCGTTCATGATCGCGGATGAAGCCACCATACCGATTTTTATGGCGTCGGCTCCGATGTCGTCCAGCGCCGCCTGTAATTGTTGGGCTATTATGCCGGCAGGCACTTCATGGATGGCGTGTACGCCTTGTGTGTTTTGCGCCGTAACGGCTGTGATCACGGACATGCCGTATACGTTCAGCGCGGCGAAGGTCTTGAGATCTGCCTGTATGCCCGCTCCGCCTCCGCTATCCGAGCCGGCAATGGTCAATACGCGGACAGGATTTGAGCGTAAGGTATTCATGAAGTGAAATGATCGAAGCCGTGAAACGCAAGCCGCGTCGGCTTGCCGTGCTGTATATACGTCAATCCGCTCCCGTCCAGAATCCGGCCGATTGCAAACAACGGGCGCCCGAAGTGTGTTTCATACGCGCGGGCTAACGCGTCAAACGACGCGGCATCCACAGCGCATAACAACACATAATCCTCGCCTCCTGCCACCGCCAATTCCGCTGTATGCCAGCCGTGCGCCGCGCATACGGCTTGAAAGGCATTGGATGTCGGAATTTTTTCGAGTTCTAATTCCGCGCCGACACGGGACTGCTCCATAATATGTCGCAGATCGGAATCCACGCCGTCCGACACATCCATCATCGCATGCACGGCATCATGCGCAGCCAGCCATTGCCCTTCTTGCACATGCGGGGATGGCATGTGATGCGCGCGCACAAGCGTTCGCGCGTTGGCTTCATGCAACGCCACCTCTTTTAACAAACAACGCAGCCCGGCAGCGGAATCCCCGAGGAACCCGGTCACCGCAAGTATATCGCCCGGCTTAGCGCCGGACCTGTATTTTACCCGGGCCGCTTGCATCGAACCCAAGACAGCGAAATTGATCACAATGCCTTTCGGGGACTGCGTGGTGTCACCGCCCAGCAAACAACAGTTCGTTTGATCACTCAACGCTTTCACTCCCGCAAAGAAACAATCCAGCCAGTCCACTTTTGTTTCTTTAGGGACCCCGATGGATAAAAACGCCGATGTCGGCGATCCGCCCATGGCGGCAATGTCGCTAATGTTCACCGCGAGAGCTTTATGCCCTAATTCGTCGGGCGCAATACGATCCACTAAAAAATGCACATCTTCGAGCAATAAATCCGTCGTAACCAACTGCACCAGACCGTCGGAGGCCGGCAACACAGCGCAGTCGTCGCCAATGCCGGTCCATGCGGCGGTGTCCACGGCAAAACGCGGCGCGATACGCCGGATCAGACCAAACTCGGTTAAGTCGCGCATGTTCATGTGGAGACCTTTGCCGCGGCGCGACAGGTTTTGCTTATCCCGGCCAATTCACGCGCTGCGGCTTCGGGATCGTCGGCTGAACATATCGCCGATACCACCGCCACGCCATCGGCTCCCGCGCGTAAAACGCGGGATGCATTGCCCGCATGAATGCCGCCAATGCCCACCAACGGAAGCGAAGTCATCGCGCGGACTGCGTTTAACCCTTCCACTCCCCACGCGTGTTCCAGCTCGGCTTTCGTCGGCGTTAAAAAAACAGGGCTTACGCCTAAATAATCCACATCGAACGCGCGGGCTTCCCGCGCCTGCTCCATGGTTTCGACCGACAAGCCTAGGATTTTGTCTCGCGCGAGCAAACGGCGCACGACGTCGGGAGGCATGTCGTCTTGTCCCACATGGACGCCTTCCGCATCCACGGCCAGCGCGACGTCCACGCGATCGTTAATAATCAGCGGCACATGGCGGGGACGTGTAACCGCAAGCACCCGTTCCGCCAACGCGATAAACGCGCGCGTGCTGCATTCTTTTTCCCGCAATTGCACCATAGTCACGCCCCCGCGCACCGCCGCGGCCACGACATCCTCCAGCGCGCGGCCACGACACAGCGCGCGGTCGGTTACGAGATAGACAGACCAATCCTGTTTGTTTTTCATTTTAACCGCCGCTGGATTTCGGCTTCAGAAAGGGTATACAAGGCATCGTACAAATGCATTTGCAACGAGCCGGGCCCGTCGGCTTTTTCCGCGGCCATTTCACCACAGATGCCGAATATCGCCATAGCATGCGCGGCCGCCTGCAAACGGTTCTCATTCACGGCACAGCATGCCCCCGTCAACGCGGACGCTGTACATCCCAATCCGGTGACCCGCGTCATCATGGCATGTCCGTTCGCCACATGAACAGTCTGCTTGCCGTCGGTAATGATATCCACTTCGCCGCTGACGCTGACCACGCACGTATGCGCCTGCGCAAGCCGGGTGGCGCTATCCATTGCGGTATCGGACGACGCAGCGCTATCCACGCCTTTGGTGCGGACCCCGGCATCAAGCAGTGCCATGATTTCGGAGGCATTGCCCCGGATCACCGTAGGCGACGCGACATTCAGCAACCGCGCGCATGTATTGGTGCGATAGGGTGTGGCGCCCGCGCCTACCGGGTCCAATACAATCGGGATGTTCCGGGAAGCGGCTGCGCGCATAGCGGTTTCCATGGACCCGATCCACGCATCGCTTAACGTGCCAATATTAATAACCAGCGCGCCGCCCACCGCGCCGGTTAGCGCGACCATATCATCCATTTCATTCGGCGCATGCGCCATAACGGGGGAAGCGCCGATGGCAAGCAGCGCATTGGCGGTGTTGTTCATGACCACGTAATTGGTGATATTGTGGATCAAAGGACTTTTTTCGCGAATCGCGCATACATCGTTCCAAATGGCTTCTGCGTGCATCAGCATTATTCCTTTCGTTCTCGTAACAAAAAAACCGCCGGGTAATCCGGCGGTTTAGCTTTGCGCAATCCACGCCGTTTCCCTCCGCCGGCATAACCCGGTTCAGGTTGTTAGGGTATCATCTCAGGCTTTTCAGCCACCCCTAACGGCAATAATCAACGCTACGCGCTCGCCCCCACCCTGTCAAGGGCGGATATACATCCTTGGAATGCAGGACGATTTTACATTGGTTTAGACCGTGCCGTATGTTATTATTTGTCTTCATGGAAAAAGACTTAAGTATAGTTGAAAAAAGTTTTACGACGCAGCTTCTTCATAAAGCAGGCGTCGAAATGATGAAACAAACCATTCAACGACGCTTGGGTGAATCCGCATCCTCTACACATATTCAAGAGGAATTGTCTGCGTGGTTATACCGCAAGAACGATGCCGTTCCCGGCGATGTTGGAGGATCGGTTCGTATTCGTTCTACAGCGCCATGAATGACGCGGCACACATCCTTTCCTGGGTTTCCTCTTTTATGGATCGCCTAAATATTCCTTGGGCATTGGTGGGAGGTTGGGCTGTTTCCATTCGAACGGAACCGCGCTTTACCCGCGATATTGACATCATCATTGCAACCGACACAGACATGGATGCTGAAGGAATTATTCAGCAATTTATATCCGCCGGTTTTTCTCCACAGGCCATTGTAGAGCAAGACGCCGTAAAACGACTTGCCACGGTTCGACTTCGCCCGCCATCCAAGGAGCCTACAGGCATGCTACTGGATGTATTGTTTGCCTCTTCAGGCATTGAACAGGAAATTTGTAAAGAAGCTGAAATACTTGAGTGTTTCCCCGGCATTCACGTGCCTGTCGCCCGGCTGGAACATCTTCTCGCTCTCAAAATTCTTGCCCGTGACGACCGCGAACGCCCGCAAGACATCGGGGATATTCATGCCATGTTGCGCGTTATGACAGAGAAAGAACGCGAACGAACACGCACATTGCTTCAACACATCACGACACGGGGATTCCATCGCCAACGTGATTTAGCCGCCTTATTTGAAGAACTCGTCACCCCGCTATAGTTCTTCTTTTTTTCCTGTCATGTATGGCGCGGTGAGGCGACACGTTAGCATGATGATTACGATTACCGCGCATTCAGGCATTTATACGTTAGACGCAGAACAGACGTTGCCCATAACCATGAATGAGGCATGGACTTTTTTATCCACGCCGGCAAACTTGGCGAAAATCACGCCTTCGCACATGGGGTTTGTCATCACATCCAACGACGTGGCCGCGATGTATCCCGGCCAAATCATCACGTATAACATTGGTATTCTTCCCGGCATAGTCACTGGATGGGTGACGGAAATCACGCATGTTGAACCAGGTCGCTATTTTGTGGATGAACAGCGTTTCGGACCGTATGCGATGTGGCATCACGAACATTGGATTGAACCGTTAGAAGGTGGCGTGCGCATGAAAGATCGCGTGTCTTATAAACTTCCGTTGGGTCCTTTGGGCCATCTGGCGCAGCCTTTTATTAAACGTCAGCTTACGGAAATATTCTCGTTCAGGAAATCCGCGCTGGAAAAACTGTTCCCCAAACCAGCCTTGTAATTCCGTTACTCTTCCCAGGATAAAACATCCTGATCGGTATCCAGCTTGCGATCGGGTCCGCCTGACCATGCGACCAATCCCTGGCCTACTTGATTGCGGTAAATGCTTTGGCTCATGGTAACGGTATTGTTTAAGTCCGTATCAATTGCGATTTCATACGGCTGTCCCCAGCAATCCAGAAACGCTCCGTTTTCGCTAATGCCCGACACGCCTCTGCGGTACGGGGGCAAGCGAATAAAAAGAATTTGATTAGGATTCATGCGATGGCCTTCGTTGCCGGGGCCATCTACCGCGCGCAGAATATTCATGACATAATAATTCGGGGTATCGCGCCCGTACCGCATATCGTCTTCCTGTCCCATATGCGGGGAAGGCCATGTGCCGTATTCGAGAAAAAAACGCTCGCTTGCGGTTATCAACGCGCTTAAATCGGAGCGGGTCAGTTCGAGACGGCGTTGCGTGTCATAATTCCACCAGCCGGGAATCGCCACAGCCAGAATGATGCAAAGCAATCCCGCACCCATCATACATTCGGCGCGAGGCCAAGGTTTTCGTGTCGAAGCAGTCATGGATTACCAATGCTGATACGCGCCTGCAAGCAAGACATACAATCCAAGCAGGAAATTAGTTACGACATGCGCCAGCGCAGTCGCCCAGATATCGCGTGTGCGCAGCATCAGCCACAAATACGCGATACCGGCAAAAAAGCCCACCAGATACTGCGCATGCTCCAGCGCAAACACCACGCTGACCATAATAAACAATCCACGATCGTATGTGCCGAGATCGGCTTTAAGGAAATTACGCGCAAGCATCCAGCGATACAGCCAGCCGCGCCAGAAAAATTCCTCGATGACCGCAATCACAAACGCAGACCCGGCCAGACGCATAAGCGCCAGTCCCCATCCGCACCATGCCGGGTCATAAGGAGATTGCTCCGGCGGCAACGCTTCTTTCCAAGGCGGGAAAATCATATACGTCGCATACGCCGACGCGAAGCGCGGGGCCCGTTCGGCTACCCACGCTGTTTGCGGGAAAATCCACACGACAAACACGCCGACGCCGACCAGCAGCGCCAGCGGCACATGACGCATGTTCAGCGGCGCGTACCAGCGCCACGGACGATAATACAGAAATAACCCTGCGCCGACCACGGACTGCGCGGCGTATACCCATGCGCGGAACACATCGTCGTCATCAAACGCGAATTGGCCCAGCAGAAAAATACAGACAATCCAGAAAACAAACGGCGCGACATGCGCCCGCGTGGCCTCACGAAGCTCTTCCCGTTCCGCCGCCTCTTCGGTTATCGTTTCGTTGTTCATTAAACGGGCCTCCCGCACACAGTTGAGTTGATCGTGATTGGCAAGCACTGTATGCTCTGTCGCGGGTTACGACAAGTTCAAAGCCTAACCCCGCTTTTCCCGCGGCGGTTCGTTGTTTTCGCAGGAGGGCGTCGCGCCTGCCATGGCCTCCGGATATTGAATACACTAAAACCATGCATCCATAGACCGAAGCGGTCTCGAATAAACGTGGTTTGGGTGTGGTGGGCGTGGAGGGACTCGAACCCCCAAGCCTTGCGGCACAAGATCCTAAGTCTTGCGTGTCTGCCAATTTCACCACACGCCCGTTGAAAAATATGGGCGATACAGGACTCGAACCTGTAACCTTCTGGGTGTAAACCAGACGCTCTAACCAATTGAGCTAATCGCCCGTCCACCGCATCCCCGCAAAAAGGTGTAGCGTATCGGAGCCGATCTTAATGTCAAGGAAAGGAAAAGGGCGCGTTGTAAAAAAGTTGCTTCTTAGGTAGACGCCCCCTGTGTTTTTTGTCTATAGTACGCGGCTTTTACTGAACCTGGACCATGACAAGGAATTACGGATGAGCACCATTATGCTGGGGCTGCCCAAAGGCAGCTTGCAAGAAACAACATTTGCGATGATGAAAAAAGCGGGATGGAATATTTCCTCCGGCTCGCGTTCCTACGTGCCGCGCATTGATGATCCCGAAATTCATGTCCGGCTTATCCGCGCGCAGGAAATCAGTCGTTATGTGGAAAACGGCCACCTTGATGCCGGCATGACCGGGCATGACTGGATTATTGAAAACGGTTCGGACGTGGTCGAAGTCAGCGAACTTATTTATTCCAAACAAGGCATGAACCCGGTCCGGTGGGTGCTGGCTGTGCCGAATGACTCGAACATTCAATCCGTAAAAGACCTTGAAGGCAAACGCATCGCCACCGAAGCCGTCGGCATTACCCGCCGCTATCTCGAAGAAAAAGGCGTGAACGCAGAAGTCGAATTTTCCTGGGGCGCCACAGAAGTCAAAGCGCCGGAACTGGTGGATGCCATTGTGGAAATTACCGAAACCGGCTCCTCGTTGCGCGCAAATAACCTGCGTATCGTGGAAACCATTCTGACGTCCACTACCCGCTTGATTGCCAACAAACAAGCGTGGGATGACTCGTGGAAACGCCGGAAAATCGAACGAATCGCGTTGATGCTGCAAGGAGTGCTTGCGGCGGACAAGAAAGTTATGATTAAATTAAATGTTCAGGCAGAGCATCTGGATGCGGTGGCGAACCAGCTTCCTTCCATGCACGCTCCCACGATCAACAACCTCCGCACCGAGGGATGGTATTCCATCGAAACGGTTATGGAGGAAAAAGATGTGCGGGCAATCCTGCCGGAATTGAAAGCCGCCGGAGCGGTGGACATTATTGAGTTAAGTTTGAACAAAGTCGTGCCCTGAACGTCTATGATTCCGTCTGGCGGGACGGAAATAGCCGACAGGGCCGGAACATGAAGGCCAGGTAAGGAGAACCATGGGTTCCATTAAGAAAAAACGCCGGACAAAAATGGCGAAGCACAAGCGCCGTAAACGCTTGAAAGCCGATCGTCACAAGAAGAACTAAACCGGACATGCCGTAGATTTCCGCCCGCTGCCCTTGCATTTTGCAAGCAGCGGGCGGATAGTTCCATGCAGCGCCGGTCAATATCCGCGTGACGTGTAATGGGAGAACTGCAGATGGAAGAACGGAAAGCATGGGTACGGAAGAAGTCGCGACAGTGTGCCACTGTCTTCGCTATCGCCACCTTACTCGCGGGATGCCGCTCTCTTCCGTCAAATCTCATCGGTGAAGACTCCACGACGTTTATTTCCCCGCAAGATCAAATCATCGAAGTGGATCCCTCGGCCCTGCCGCGCGCGCGTGCTTTGGCTTTGTATAGCCGCGCTTTAAGCCTTGAACTTCAGCAGAAACACGACGAAGCGCTGGATACATACCGCGAGGCCTTGACGTACGATCAAAACGAGCCCGACCTGTACCGGCGCATTGCGGTAAACTTGATCCGGCGCAATGAAATCGCCGATGCTGTGTCCATGCTGGAGGAATTGATTGCCAAACATCCCGAACACGCGGATGCGCACACCTGGCTGGCAACAGCGCATCGCCGCGCCGGGAACACCGAACAAGCGGAATCGCATTATCGTCGCGCGATCGAACTCGCGCCCGGTCAGCCCGGCGTGTACATGCAACTCGTGGATCTTTTTTTGCAAGCGAACCAACCCGATCAAGCGGTGGAGATTTTGGAACAAGGCGCTGCGCGTGTCCGGGACAATACAGACCTGCACCGCGTGCTCGCGGAATTGTATATGCGTCAAGTCGCTACTCATCCCGGCATCAATGACGAAAACCAGGAACGGGTAAATCGCGCGACGGCGGTGTTGGAGGATGCCTTGACCATTCAACCGAGCGACCCCCAGCTCTTGTCGTCGCTGGCCGATTTACACTTACGCGCGGGTCACATGGATAAAGCAATACCGTTGCTGGAAAAAATATTGACGGTTGAACCGGATGAAGTGGAAGTCATGGAAAAACTGGCTGTGGCGCATGAAGCGTCCGGCGATTTGGAGCAAGCCGCCAAGGTGCTCGAAGAAATGGCGCGCATCCGCCCCACCAATGTCCGGCTTTTCATGGCGCTGGGCGGCATGTACGAACGTATGGAAGACGTCGAGCGCGCGCTACTGAATTACGGCCTGGCCGCCCGGTTGTCGCCGCCCGACGAATCGCCGTTTCTGCGTATGACGCTGATTCAAATGGAGACGGACCCGCAAGCCGCACTGGACGCCGTCGAAGAAGGTTTACAGATGTTCCCGGACAGTCCCCGGTTGCTGGAAATGAAAGGATATGTACAGTTCGGCCTCGAGGAATACGAGCAGGCAGTTCTAACGCTTGACGAAGCGCTGATCCAATGGCACGCGCTTGATCCGGACATAGAGGTTTCGGTCAATATGAAGGTCTTCCAAGCCTTGTCACTTGCGTTTACAGAACATTATGAACGCGCGGGAGAGATTTTATTGGAAAGCATAAACCAGGATGACCGCGCGCTGGATGTGTACATGCAGACCGCGTTTCAAACCGAAAACGAAGCGCGCATAAACGACGCGCTAACGCTGCTTCAAACCTTGGTGGATAAGCGACCGGAGGATGCAACGCTGCTTATGTATATCGGGTACATGCACAGTTTCCGCAAGAATTACGAAGAAGCGATCCACGTGATGGATCAGGCGTTTTCAATTGCGCGGGAACACGATGACGAAGAGGAAGCGCTTACGCCTCATTTTTATTTCTGGTATGCCGCAGCTCACGAGCGCACGGGAGATTTGGAGCGCGCGGAGGAATTGTTTTATAAAAATCTGGAACTTGTCCCGGACAATCCGGAAACCTTAAATTATCTTGCTTATATGTGGGCGGAAAAAGGGATGAAGCTGGAGCGGGCGCTGGATTATGTCACCAAAGCTCTGGAAAAAACCCCGGATAGCGCCGCTTTTTTAGACACGCTCGGCTGGGTGTATTACCAACAAGGGCGTTACGAAGAAGCGTACCGGGAAATTCAGCGAGCGGCGGAACTGATGCCTGAAGACCCTACTATTCTGGAGCATCTGGGAGATATTTACTGGAAACTCGACGACAAAAACGCGGCCATCATGAATTGGAAAGCGGCCTACAGGATAGATCCCGAAAATACTAATATCCGGAAGAAACTCGAAGAACAAGGCGTCGAACTGGATTCGGAATCCATTTCAAGCATGTAAGACTCAGCCGACACGGTTCATATTGGCCAGGAAGACAGGGCGCTACTTTTGCCCGAGCATGTCCCTCGCTTTCGCCCCCCCACTCTTCTGAATATTTTTTCAATTAATCAGAAAAAAGAAGAGGTCTGCCCCGTTGACTAAATGTCAGCCCTATGAATGATACTGCGGCTGACCTTCAGCCCGAAGCAAGCTTGCTTGACGGAAGGCTTTTAGGTCAAGCCGCTTGTTCTCCGGCGCGCGCAGCGTGGGCGGGGAACGACTGCCCTAACCGGACGTTGACAGACGAGGGAGGGCATCCACAGTTCGGCCTAAATTCATATAGGGTCATGTTGCCCAACGAACTGTGCGGTCTGAATCCACCTTCCGGGTAATCCCAATCCAGCTTTTTCAGGGCTTTCCAGGAGTTTTTTAACTATAATCCATCCGAATACAGGGCAAATACAAAGAAAAGGCATTCATCCTGATGAGCCGTCGTCAGAAAATTATAGGTTGTTCAAGTGAGGGTAAACGGTTTTAAGGGTTTCCGCCTTTCTTGTGATCAGATGGTGCCGCAGAGTTTAATTCATGTTGACACCACTGTTTTGCTCCAGTCGGAATTGGACAATAGTGTCAAATCGGATGGCGTGATCTGAGGAGGTAGTCATGATGGACAATCAGAAGCGTAAAAAGTATACATCAGAGCAGAAAGTAGCAATTATTAAGGAGCATCACGCTTTCCGCCACTAGGCAAAAAAAGCGATAAAAAGCGATTTCTTATCATTGTGGGGGGAGTTTGTGAGTTTGTGGGTTTGTGAGAATCGGAGAGCAAGATCCACGCACCCGCATACGCCAATTGGAAATATCTTAATCATAATCCTGATCGTAATCGTAATCGCCGGGGGAGATTAGGAAGGTGGTCGCTGGGAAGACCGATCCTCAACAATCGGACACAAAACCAAAACACTCTCTTGGGGTCCTTGGGTCTTGGCGTGAGCCTCCTCCGGGGGAATGTTTGGGCGTGTGGGGGATTGGGAGTGTCGGAGTTCGAGACCCCACGGTCATCCGGTCCGCTGAGCCAGCGGACCCTACCGCAGATCCCTCTCTGCGCGAGGATCTCCAAACGAAGTTAGCCGGGTCGGGTGTCCCGGGCTGCATGGTTTTGTGGAAATCGAGCGGATCGCTATCGCCCCGTTACCCGAGGCGTTCCCCTTCTTTCAACGCATGTCCGCACAGGTACGCGGCCCCTGTCATCATGGCTTTGCCTTCAGGCTGTACGCGCAGCAGTCGTAACGCTTGATCCCCGGTCGCAATCAAGGGTCCCTCTTTATCGCATGCAAGCACTTCGCCCGGCGCGCCGGCCGCTTCTTCCACGCGTGCTTCGCCGATTTTCAGCATTGCCCCGTTGAGGTACGTGTAACAACCGGGCCACGGCGTGAAACCGCGCAACCGGTTACGTATAACGCGGGCAGGCCACGCCCAGTCCACCCGTCCATCTTCTTTCGTTAATTTACTGACATACGTCACTGCATGTTCATCTTGCGGCGTGCGTGGCGCATGTCCGCTACGGATGGCGTTTAAGGCTTGGATCAACAAATGGGCTCCGCGCTCCGCAAGTTTCCGGGAAAGCGTCTCTGCCGTGTCCTCGTCATCAATGGGATACGGCTCCTGCAAAATGATATCCCCGGCATCCATTTCTTTGGATACATACAAAATCGTGACACCTGTTTCTTTATCCCCGTTGGCAATCGCCCATTGAATCGGCGAAGCGCCCCGATACCGGGGAAGAAGCGATGGATGAATATTTATGGCTTTGTGGGGAGGAAGATCCAGAATTTCGGGTTTGATGTATTGTCCGTAGGCCGCGACAACAATAATATCCGGGGTTAACGCGCGTATCGCATCCACGGCATCCGGAGCGCCGATGCGCTCGGGCGTCATCACGGGAAATCCCAGCTCGACAGACAAGGATTTTACGGGGCACGGGGCTACTACCCGGTTTCGTCCTTTCGGACGATCCGGCTGCGTGACCACGGCTGCGATGGTGTAGGATGCATCAGCCGCGAGCCGCTTCAAAGCGGGACACGCCACCTCCCCCGATCCCATAAAAAGTACCCGCATCATATCTCCTGTTTGCCCGTTCCCGTTGATGTAATTCAAACCACCACACAGATCCGCTTATGTATCGAGCCAAAGAGGCGGTTTGAGCCAAACCGCCCTACCCATTAATTACTATGCCATAACGGCGGTTTTGGGCCAGACCGCCCTACCCGCCTATTGATATGCCATAACGGAGGCTTGGGCCAGACCGCGCTACCCATCAATTACTATGCATAAGTTTTGCAGTTTGTTTTAATACGTTACAGTATAGCACGTCATGAACCAACCCCATAAAGAAGATGTATTGCTTTTGCGCTATGCCCCGGACCATAGCCCGGGGCACTGGTTGTGTTTCCGCGCGCCTTTACGTGTCGTGACCGCCACGCGCGTGGAGGATGTGCCTTCGGCGCTGTCGCTGCTCGACGAAGCGGTGGACGCCGGGCATTTTGCGGCGGGCTATTTTGCGTACGAAGCGGCGCGCGCCTGCGATCCGGCGATGGCGACACATGCAGCCTGTCCCCTTCCCCTTGCCCATATCGCGGTCTATGATCGCGCGGAAATCCTCGCGACGCTTCCCCCGCCCTCCCACGCTTCATGCTCCACCGGCGCATGGACAAGCGCCGTGCCTTACGCGTCGTACGAAAAACAAGTCCGCGACATCAAAACATGGATTCAATGCGGCGACACGTATCAAGTCAATTATACGTTTCAGCTTCAAACGTCGTTCAAAGGCGATTCGTTGGCCTGGTTTCATCAACTTTACCGGGCACAGCCCGCCGCGTATGCCGCGTATGGAACGTTTGGCGCTCATACCCTTTGTTCGGTATCGCCCGAATTATTTTTTCGTGTGCACGACCAGGACATAACCGCGCGCCCTATGAAAGGAACCGCGCCCCGCGGACGCACATGGGACGAAGATCAGCGTCACGCTGAACAATTGCGCGCGTCGGTCAAAAACCGCGCGGAAAATGTGATGATCCTCGACATGATGCGCAACGATCTGGGCCGTATTGCTTTTCCGGGCAGCGTATCGGTACAGCATCTGTGCGAGGTGGAGCGGTACCACACGGTGCTTCAAATGATTTCGGAAGTCTCCGCGCGCACAGACGCCTCGTTGGAACAGATTATGCGGGCGCTATTCCCGTCCTGTTCCATCACCGGCGCGCCAAAAGTGCGGACCATGCAATTGATTCATGAACTGGAACCCGAACCGCGCGGGATATACACCGGCGCGATCGGGTTTGCTTCCGGGCGCGATCCGCTTACAGGCGAACGGGGACGCCATGCGCAGTTCAGTGTGGCAATTCGCACCGCGCACATTAACGAGGCCACCGGCCATGTACGCTATGGGGCAGGCGGCGGCATTGTCTGGGATTCCGATGCCGGCAGCGAATACGCGGAATGCCATACCAAAGCGCTGGTGCTTGCCTCGCCTCCGCCCCCGTTTAAGCTTCTGGAAACCATGCGCTGGACGCCCGCGCGTGGCTTCGCGTTTTTCAACGAACACCTGCGGCGCATTGGCGAGTCCGCCGCGTATTTTCTACGTCCCTGGAATGAACCGCGCGCCCGCAAGACGTTAGCGCGCGAAGCGGAAACATGGAAAGGAACGCCTATGCGTGTCCGCTTGTTACTGGATGAACGCGGCACGGTGGAGCTGGATTGCTCGCCGCTTGACGACGCACCAACACGCGGCGACACATGGAACCTCGCGGTGGACGACCGGCCTGTGGATGCGCAGGATCGTTTTCTGTATCATAAAACCACGCACCGCCACGTTTACAACGCCGCGCGCGCGCGCAGGCCCGACGCCGACGATGTGTTATTGTGGAACACCCGGCGTGAAATCACCGAATCGTGTTTGGCGAACGTAGCTGTCCAGTTGGATAATCGCTGGTATACGCCCCCGGTGACGTGCGGATTACTGGCGGGCGTCATGCGCGATGCGCTTGTCCGGCGCGGACGTCTGCGCGAGCGTGTAATCACGCTGGAGGAACTGGATCACGCCGAAGCAATCGTGCTGTTTAATTCGGTGCGAGGCTTTATACGCGTCCGGCGTATTCCATAAGATCGCGCATGCGTTGCACAATGTCCCCGGTAAGCTGATCCCACGTAAACCGCCATTGCCAGTTCCCGCTTTCCACTCCGGGCACATTCATGCGCGCTTCCGATCCAAGTCCCAACAAATCCTGCAACGGAAACACCGCGGTGTTGGCGCGGGAACGCATGCCCACGGAAATCATGTCCCAGTGAATTTGAGAGCCATCGGTTTGCACGTACTCCAGGATGGATTGGCGTTCCCGGTCAATATCTTCCTGCGAACGCGTGCTATTCGCGCCCGCTTGACTCCAAAACCATCCCACAGTGGTGTCGTTGTCGTGCGTGCCGGTGTATACCACGCAATTCGGCGGGTAATTTTCAGGACGGTAATCGTCGGCTTTGGCATCGTTGCCGAACGCAAATTGCAGAATACGCATACCGGGCAAACGATTATCGTCACGCAATTTTTCCACCCCCGGCGTAATCACACCTAAATCTTCGGCAATAATCGGCAACTCCCCGAGTTGTTCTTGAAATGCATCGAAAATATCCTGTCCGGGTCCTTCTACCCAGCGCCCGTGTATCGCGGTTTTTTCATGCGCGGGAATTTCCCAATACGCTTCAAACCCGCGAAAGTGATCAATGCGCACGATATCCACCCATTCGAGAATTTTTTTCATTCGCAACACCCACCATGCATAGCGGGTTTGACGGTGCGCCTCCCATCGGTACAAAGGATTGCCCCACCGCTGGCCGGTGGCGCTAAAATAATCGGGAGGGACTCCGGCAATGACCGTAGGCTGCCCGTGCTCGTCCAGATAATATAAATCGCGATGCGCCCATACATCGGCGCTATCGTGCGCGACAAAAATCGGGATGTCCCCGATAATGCGCACGTTTCGCTTGTGCGCGTATGCCCGTAACTGCTCCCACTGGCGCGCAAAAAGAAATTGAAGGATTTTGACATAACGCGCCGGCGTGGCGAATTTACGGCGCGCCTGGGTCATGGCTTTTTCTTCGCGCAACGCCAGCGAAGATTCCCACTCCGTCCATGGACGTCCGGCATGCGCATTTTTGATGGCGTAAAAAAGCGCATAATCTTCCAGCCAATACGCTTCTTTGCGGCAGAAACGGTGAAAAGCTTTTTTAAGCGATTCCGACGCGCGCCGCTCAAACGTGCGGCATACCGAATGCAGCACTTCCATGCGCGCCACGATAACCGGACCGAAATCAACGGCTTGATCGGAAAACGCGGGGAATTTTTTCAGCCGTTTAGCATCCAGTAATCCGTCTTTGACCAAGCGATCAAAGCTAATCAGCAAATGATTGCCCGCAAACGTGGAAAAGGATTGGTACGGCGAATCGCCATACCCCGTCGGTCCGATCGGAAGAATTTGCCACAGGCGCTGGCCCATCGCCTCCAATTGATCCACGAAGCGATACGCCTCCGGTCCGATTTCCCCTATTCCATATGCCCCCGGCAGGGACGTCGGATGCAATAACACGCCGCTTTCCCGTTTCTCACTCACCGCCACACCTCCACATAAATATATTCTGACACGATGCGCGAGACGGTATAACGGAAGGCATAAAGAAAATCAATCTATTAACTGTACGCTTCATCCTGTCAGGTATAGCTGGGAGACTCGACTTATTTGATTATGCGTGTATTTCTTGCAAACAGGTTGATGCTGGCATTATGGGGAGTTCTTATGACAACAGGATGCGCAACAACATCTCCTCCTCCGGTTGTGGATCAAAAAATTGACCTCGAACGATTCATGGGCGACTGGTATGTGATTGCCGGTAAATTTACGTTTTTGGAGCGGGACGCGCACAATGCTCTGGAACACTATGAATTACAAGACGATGGACGGATTGCCACGACGTTCACTTTCAGAAAAGGCGGATTTGACGGCCCGTTAAAGACGTACCGACCTGTGGGTTTTATTCACGACCCCGAAACCAACGCGGAATGGCGCATGCAATTTGTTTGGCCGTTTAAAGCGGCCTACTTAATTCTTTATTTGGACGATACCTATCAGCATACCGCCATCGGTGTTCCCAGCCGTCGTTACTTGTGGATTATGGCGCGCGAACCCCACATTGAAGCCGGGACTATGGAGAAAATCAAACAGCGCATGGAAGAGATCGGTTACGATCTCTCCGACATGCAAACCGTGCCTCACCAATGGCCCTGACTTTATCGCCCTGACTGCCAAATTCTACACGTATGCCCTGTATTGCGTGGTAGGGCGGTTTGGCTCAAACCGCCGCATGGCAGACGCGGCGCGACAAAAAATATCCCTATTTCCTTGATCTTCCTTGACGATGCACGTTAAGATTTTTCCGAGCTATACGGAAATAACGAAACAGGAGGAATCTTCATGTGCGGAATTTGCGGCGAAATAGGATTACAAAGCCGCGCGCCCTCCATCGGCGCTATTGAGCGGATGGCTGACGTTATGGTCTCCCGCGGCCCGGACGATGCAGGTTTGCTGCTACGAGGCACTATGGCTTTCGGGCACCGGCGTTTAAGCATCATTGACTTATCCACGCACGCGCAACAACCCATGGTAGACAATATGCTGGGGCTGGGCATCGTGTATAATGGCGAAATTTACAATTACCGTGAATTGCGCGACGAGCTAATCGCCAAAGGGCATTCGTTTTTCTCGCACGGCGACACGGAAGTAATTCTCAAAGCCTATCATGAATGGGGCGAGGATTGCGTGAAACGATTCTACGGCATGTTTGCGTTTGTGTTATGGGAACGCGACTCAGGCCGTGTTGTATGCGCTCGGGACCGTCTCGGCATCAAACCGTTTTATTACACCAACACCGCGGACGGGTTTCGTTTTGCTTCGTCCCTGCCCGCGTTGCTTGCGGCAGGGGGCGTGGATACATCCCTGGATCCCGTGGCGTTGCATTATTACATGCATTTCCACGCGGTCGTGCCTGCGCCTCATACTATACTTAACGGGGTGCGCAAACTTCCCCCCGCCACGACGTTGGTAATTGAACCCAACGGGCAACGTCGCGAAACCGTGTACTGGGATGTGACCTACCACGTAAACCGCGAGGATGCTTCACGATCGTTTGAGGATTGGCAGCACGAAACATTAACCGTGCTGCGCCAAGCGGTGGAACGCCGGTTGGTCGCGGATGTGCCTGTAGGCGTGCTGCTATCGGGCGGTGTGGATTCCAGTTTGATTGTGGGACTTCTTGCGGAAGCCGGGCAACACGGTTTGCAAACGTTTTCCATTGGATTTGAATCGGTGAATAATGAGAAAGGCGATGAGTTTGAATACTCGGACATCATTGCCAAACACTTTGGCACAACACACCATAAAATCCAGGTCAACGCCGACCACACGCTCCCGGCGATGCAAGCATGCGTGAACGCAATGTCCGAACCCATGGTCAGCCATGATGTAATTGGATTTTATTTGCTTTCCCGGGAAGTCTCCAAACACGTCAAAGTCGTGCAAAGCGGCCAAGGCGCGGACGAAGTATTCGGCGGCTATCATTGGTATCCGCCTTTACTGGAAAGTCGCAACGGGGACGTGGACTATGCGCAAGGCTTTTGCGATCGTGACCATGCGGAATATGAAGAAGCCGTGGCGGCTTCGTTTGTCGGGGAGGATTACAGTCGCGCGTTTATCCGAAATCATTTTGCGCGACCCGGAGCGGATTCCGCTGTGGACCGCGCTTTGCGACTGGACACTCACGTAATGCTGGTGGACGATCCAGTCAAACGCGTGGACAATACCAGCATGTCCTGGGGTCTGGAAGCGCGCGTGCCGTTTTTGGATCACGACGTAGTCGAACTGGCCGCCCGCATGCCTGCTGCGCTCAAAGTGGGCCATGGCGGGAAATATGTTTTAAAAGAAGCTTCGCGCCACGTCATTCCTTCCGCTGTCATTGACCGTCCCAAAGGCTATTTTCCCGTGCCTGCGTTGAAATACCTGCAAGGAGACTATTTGCAATGGGTGACGGACATCCTTGAGCAACCTGCCGCGCGCGAGCGGGTGTTGTTTAACCGGTCATACGTAAACAAACTTATGGCGAACCCCGCCGAACACATTACGCCGCTGCGCGGATCAAAATTATGGCAGATTGCACTGCTGGAATGTTGGTTGCAAACGCATGGAATTTAACGCACAGGAGCATCGGGATTATGCCCAGACGCCGAGCCTTAAAACACCGAATTGATCAATCTGCGGCCGCGTCGGTGCGCAGTTGGGAACGTCCGACCACGCCGGCCGCGCGAGGTATGAAATCCAACGCGGTTTTGCACATGGGTTGGGGCCGTTTGATTTTTGCGCATACGTTTGAGCGTCATGACGAAATCGCGCATTTATTACGCAACGAGAAGCCCGGCGAGCGCGATGTGGCTTTTTATTTACGCGACCCGCATGTAGGCGTTTCGCTTGCTCCGCAGGAATTGTTTCTCGATCCGTCGCATACATTCCGTTTATGGCTTTCCCAATACCGCATCCCGCGCACGCGTCCGCAAGGCGTTCTAATCCGTCGCATCCAGACACAAGCGGATGTCAAAGCCATCAACCACATTTATGCCGCGCGCAACATGGTACAAGCCGACGAAGATTATTTATGGTCCCACCGCCGTTCGCGCGTGCTTTTGTATATCGTGGCGCAAGATCAGGAAACAGGCCAGTTGCTGGGCGTATGCGCAGGCGTGGATCATCAGGCATTTTTTCACGATCCCGAACAAGGCTCCAGTTTGTGGTCGCTGGCGGTGGATCCGCAAGCGACCCGCCCGGGCGTCGGGGAATCGCTGGTCCGTTTTCTCGCGGAGCATTACCACGCATTAGGCCGGGCATATATGGATTTATCCGTTATGCACAACAACAACGAAGCCGTGCGGTTGTATAAAAAAATAGGGTTCAAACGCGTGCCGGTGTTCTGCCTTAAACATAAAAACATTATCAACGAAGCGCTATACACCTCCCCGGCCCCTTCCGAGGACATGAATCCGTATGCCGATATTATCATCAGGGAAGCCCGCAAACGCGGGATCGCTGTTGACATTCTCGACGCGAACAACGCGTATTTTTCCCTGAGTTTCGGCGGGCGATCCATATTATGCCGTGAATCCCTTACCGAATTAACGTCCGCGGTGGCCATGAGTTTGTGCGATAACAAAGCGATGACGTTGCGTCTGCTAACGAAGCAGGGATTGCGCGTGCCTGCCCAATGTCAGGCGGCGGAGCCGGAAGCCTACGGACCGTTTCTGGAAAAATATAAACGCGTGGTGGTCAAACCCGCGCGCGGGGAACAAGGTCAGGGCATATCGGTGGATGTGTCCGAACCCGAATCCATTAAAAAAGCCGTAGCGTTCGCCCGTCAATTTTGTGAACAGGTCATCATCGAAGAAATGGTGGACGGCCAGGATCTCCGGATCATTGTCATTGATTTTGAAGTTGTGGCCGCCGCAGTGCGCAAGCCGCCTGTAATCCGGGGCTCCGGCGAACATACCATTGAGAAGTTAATTGAAAAACAAAGCAGACGCCGCGCCGCTGCGACCGGAGGCGAAAGCAGGATTCCGCTGGACGACGAAACCCGGCGCTGCGTCGAAGCCGCAGGATACAGCCTGCAAGACATTTTGCCTCTGGACGAAACGTTGGTGGTGCGCAAAGCCGCCAATCTCCACACAGGCGGCACCATTCACGACGTAACCGATGCGTTGCATCCCGCCTTGCGCCGCGCGGCTGTGGACGCGGCCCGCGCTTTAAATATTCCCGTGGTCGGTCTGGATTTTCTGGTGCCCAGCGTAGAAGGATCGGACTATGTGATTATTGAAGCCAACGAACGGCCCGGATTGGCCAATCATGAACCACAACCTACAGCGGAACGATTCATTGATCTGCTGTTTCCTTTGAGTCGCGTACTATGAATATGGATAAAGCAATATTGCAGGATGTGCAGGTGGATTTGGATTATTTGACCAGCCTGCTCCATCAATTGGTGGACATTCCCAGTCCCTCCGGATACACCGATAGCGTAGTCCATTTTGTAGGTCAGGAGTTGCAACGTCTTGATATTCCCTTTGAGATTACGCGGCGCGGGGCAATCCGGGCGGTTCTGTCCGGCAAAAACGAAGCACCGGGTCGCGGATTGGTTGCGCACTTGGACACGCTAGGTGCGATGGTCAAGACGTTAAAACCCAACGGACGATTAGCGATTGTGCCTATCGGCACCTGGTCGGCCCGCTTTGCGGAAGGCGCGCGCGTTACGATTTTTACGCACGACGGGGACATTTGCAGAGGCACGATTCTTCCACTCAAAGCATCGGGCCACACCTTTGACAAAGACGTGGATACGCAACCGGTCGGCTGGGAAAATGTGGAAGTGCGCGTAGACGAGTTTTGCGATACCGAACACCAATTGCTGGAGCATGGACTACGCGTCGGGGATTATATCGCCATTGATCCGGGCTTTGAATTACTCGACAACGGATTCATTAATTCGCGTTTTCTGGACAACAACGCAGGCGTGGCTTGTGTGTTGGCCGCGGCGCGCGCGATCAAAAACGCGGGGGTTGAACTGGATTTAACATGTTATCTTTTGTTCACTATTTTTGAAGAAGTCGGCAGCGGCGCTTCGTCGGTTCTCCATGGTGACATCGCCGAAATGGTCAGCGTGGACAATTCCACAGTCGCGCCGGGACAGCAATCCATTGAAGAAGGCATCACCATTTGCATGATGGACTCCAGCGGGCCGTTTGATTACCACTTAACGCGCCGTCTAATTGCGTTGTGCGAGGAAAAAGGGCTCAAATACAGCCGCGATGTATTTAAATACTATCGTTGCGATGCCGCGTCCGCGGTTGAAGCAGGCAACGATATCCGCACCGCCTTGGTGTGTTACGGCGTGGATGCCTCTCACGGCTACGAACGCACACACCAGTTTTCACTTTTCGAGCTGACGCGCTTGCTGACGTATTACGTGCAAGGCCATTCCATTGTGCAACGCGACCGTTACGACCTTGGTCCCATGAAAGGATTTCCCACGCAACCAATCCCGGAGATTCCGGGTGGCTAAGACGCGCATTTGTTTCACGCTTGCCGGGCCTGCGCTGCTGATGATCGTCGCGCTGGCGGGATGCGCGCGAGGTGGACACGTTGCACGTGAATGGGATGTGCCGGAACAGCCAGCGCGCGGGGGCGAATGCGTTTTGGCGCTGCAAGCGGACGGACGCACCCTCGATCCACACCGCGCCACCGATGCGGCATCCATGCGGTTGATCGAAAACATGTACAGCACCTTAATGCGCTACACCGACAAATACGGGGAGATACAGCCGTATCTGGCCGAACACGTCGAGCTATCCGACGATCGCTTGACGTACACGTTTACACTCCGCTCCGACGCGCGCTTCCATTTTTCGCATCGCGTAATGACATCGGAAGACGCGCGGTACTCGATCGAACGCATTCGCGAACAGCGCGTGCGCGCGGAACAATTTAAGCACATCGCCTCGATAGACACGCCGGACAAACACACACTTGTGATCACGCTGACGCAACCCGTTGCGCCTTTTCTTACGTATCTCGCTTACCCCATGAATGCGATAGTAGACCGTGAAGTCGTTGAAAAGCATGAAGGACGGCTCGACAATGTGGCCGGAGGCACGGGCCCGTTCCGGCTTGTGGAGTGGCGGAAAGACCGGCACTTGATCATGGAACGCCATCCGGCGTATCACATCGAAGACCTGCCGTATCTGGATCGCGTGCGCTGGCGTCCGATCCCGGACGAAACCGCGCGCGTAACGGCGCTGCGCAATCTCGAAATAGACGGTATGCTGGATGTGCCCGACAAAGATCGCGCTTTGCTGGAACGCACCGACTACCTATCGCTCCAAAGCGTGCCGGGCACGTTTTGGGAATATGTCGGACTTAACACGCAACGCCCCCCGTTTGACGACGCACGCGTGCGCCAGGCCGTGGCATGGGCGGTGGACCGGGATATGATCAACCGCATTGTCAAACGCGGACGCGCTACAGTGGCAGACGGGGATTTTTTCCCGCCCGACCATTGGGCATGGTCAGGCTCATCGGTTTACCCGGAACGCGATGTGGCGCGCGCGCGCGACTTGATGGAAGAAGCAGGCTATGCCGAGGGCGCACGCGCACAACTGAAAGTCGGCTCGGCGTTTCCTTATCAAGTAGCCGCTGCACAAATCGTAAAACAAAACCTGAAAGAAATCGGGCTTGCCGTGGATTTGCTTACCGCCGAGTCCAGCGTGTTTTTTGACGCGTTAGGCAAAGGGGAATTCGACATGACGCTGGTCGGATGGCTTGGTTTTGTGGATCCCGACGAATGGTTTTATAATATTTTTCATTCCGAGGGCGCATGGAACCAGCAACAATACTCGAATCCCGACTTGGACGCCTTATTGGAGCAAGGCCGTATGGAATCCAATCAAGATCGGCGCCGGGAGCAGTATCAACGCGCGCAAAAGATGATACTGAAGGACGCGCCGGTTGTGTTGTTGTACATTAACGAACAAACATCGGCGTTTTTGAACCGCGTGCAAGGATACCGTGTTCACCCTACGGCTACCACGTTATCGTTACGCGAAACATGGCTTGCCCCGGAACAGGAGGAGTAACCGCATGCGCACGTATTTGCTGCATCGTCTTCTTCATGCGATCCCCGTGCTGATCGGAATTTCCGTGATCGCATTTTTTATTGTCCGCTGGGTGCCGGGCGACACCGTCACGGCGATGCTAGGCGCGCAATACAGCGAAGAGGAAGCGATAGCGTTGCGCGAAAAATACGGACTCGATCAGCCCTTGCCTTTGCAATACCTGCGCTGGGCAGGCAATGTCTTACGCGGGGATTTTGGTCGTTCCGCTTTCACCGGCCAGCCGGTGCTCGAAGCAATTCTGGAACGCTTGCCGGTCACCGCGCAATTAGTGGCGATGAGTTTAACGGTGGCGCTGGCCTGCGCGATTCCGCTTGGCATCTGGGCCGCGTTGCGCCGGGGCGGCAAAGCAGACACGCTTGCATCGGTTACCGGATTACTGGGCGTATCTATTCCCGGCTTCTGGCTGGGAGCCTTGCTTATTTTGGGGTTTTCCCTGCATGGAGGCTGGTTGCCGTCGGGAGGCTATATTCAATGGACCGTGGATCCGTGGGAAAACCTGCGACACATGACACTGCCCGCGTTGGCGTTGGGCGGCGCCGTGACAGCGGTTATTCTCCGCATGACACGCTCGGCGATGCTGGATGTACTGGACGAGGAGTATGTGCGATTTGCGCGGTCGCTTGGATTTCCGCAACGCGTATGGGTTACACGCTATGCGCTACGCAACGCGTTGATTCCCATTATCACCATCACCGGCATTCAAGCGGGTTATTTACTGGGCGGGTCGGTGGTCATTGAACACATGTTTTCGCTGCCCGGCATTGGTTTGCTTAGTTTACAAGCCATCAACAACCGCGATTACGCTTTGTTGCAAGGCACTGTGCTTTTTGTGGGTGTATGTTTTGTGTTCATCAACTTATTGGTGGATTTTATTTATGCGTGGCTTGATCCGGGGATTAAATATTGAATACGTTTATCTCCAGATTTTTGCGAAACCGCAGCGCGGTGACCGCCGCGTTCATTATCGCGCTGTATGGATGCCTCGCCATTGCAGCGCCATGGATCGCGCCGCATGACCCCTACACCATGCACAGCGAAGCGCTGCTTACGGCTCCGAACAACGCACACTGGCTAGGCACCGATCCATTTGGGCGCGACATGCTTAGCCGCTTGCTGCACGGCGCGCGTATTTCCATGACCGTCGGCGCGGTGGCCGCCGGTCTTGCGCTTGCGCTGGGGAGCGTCATCGGCATGCTGGCAGGCTATGCCGGGCGCGCGGTGGATCATGTGCTTTCGCGGATCATGGACGTGTTGTTTGCGTTTCCCGATATTCTGCTTGCGCTGGTAATCATGGCGGTGTTAGGGCCCGGAACGTTTAATGTCATGATTGCGATTGGCCTTGTGTACACGCCGATTTTTGCGCGTGTAGCCCGGGCATCCACGTTAAGCGTAAAAAAATTAATGTACGTCGAAGCCGCGCGCGGGACCGGCGCGTCGTCCCTGCGCATTCTGGCGCGCCATATCCTGCCGAATATCGCCGCGCCGCTGATTATTCAAACATCCCTATCTTTTGCATTCGCTATTTTGGCGGAAGCGGCGTTAAGTTTTCTGGGGCTGGGCGTGGAACCCGACGCGCCTTCCTGGGGCGTAATGCTTAACGAAGGCAAAAACTGGATGGAGCACGGCTGGTGGGTGGCGGTCTTTCCCGGCCTGGCTATTACACTCGCGGTTTTGAGCTTCAACGTCATGGGTGACGGATTGCGCGACGCGCTTAATCCCCGTCATCACCGTTGAACATCTATTGTCGAATCGCTGTCTATTGCATAGAATAATAACTAAAGGACACAGATCATGCAGATGGACCGATTAACCATTAAAGCGCAGGAAGCGCTGCATCACGCACAGCGTTTGGCGGAAAAACGTCATCACGCCGAGGTGGATGTCGAGCATCTTGTTTTATCGCTCGTAGATCAGGAAGAAGGCGTGGTGCGCCCGTTGCTGGCTCGTCTGGGTGTCAACCGTGATACGCTCCGCTCCAAACTCGAGGAAGCGCTGGATAAAAAACCTTCGGTGCAAGGCGCGGCCAGCGAGCGGTATATTTCCCGTGGACTAAAAAAGACGATGGATCGCGCGTTTGAGTTAGCGGAGAAAATGAAAGACGAGTATGTCAGCACCGAGCATTTGTTGCTGGCCGCCACCGAAGATAAACAATCCGCTTGGGCGCAGGCTTCGCGCGAGCTGGGATTAACCCCCGACGCTATTCTTAAAGCGCTGCAAAGCGTGCGCGGAAACCAGCGAGTCACCGATCCTTCGCCGGAAGATAAATACGAGACCCTGAAAAAATACGGGCGCGACCTGACCGAGGCCGCCCGGCAAGGCAAACTGGACCCCGTTATCGGGCGTGACAGCGAAATCCGGCGCGTCGTGCAGGTGTTATCCCGCCGCACCAAAAATAATCCCGTGCTGATCGGCGAGCCCGGGGTCGGCAAAACCGCGATTGCCGAAGGGCTGGCTCAACGCATCATCAAAGGCGATGTGCCCGAAACCCTGAAAAACAAACGGGTCGTTTCGCTGGACCTGGGTTCCATGGTGGCGGGATCGAAATATCGCGGCGAATTCGAAGATCGGTTCAAAGCGTTTTTGAAAGAAGTGACGCAAGCCGAAGGTCAAATTATTTTATTTGTGGACGAATTGCATACGTTGGTCGGGGCCGGTGGAGCAGAGGGATCCATGGACGCGTCCAACATGATCAAACCGCCGCTGGCGCGCGGTGAACTACGCTGTGTGGGCGCGACTACACTCGACGAGTATCGCAAACATATTGAAAAAGACGCGGCGCTGGAGCGGCGTTTTCAGCCGGTGATGGTGGAGGAGCCCACCGTCGAAGACACCATCGCGATTCTGCGCGGTCTGCGCGAGCGGTACGAAGTGCATCATGGGGTGCGGATTCAAGATACCGCGCTGGTGGCGGCTGCGACGCTGTCCGACCGGTATATCAGCGACCGGTTTTTACCGGATAAAGCCATTGATTTGGTAGACGAAGCCGCCAGCCGGTTACGCATCGAAATTGACAGCATGCCCACAGAGATTGACGAAGTGGAGCGGCGCATTATGCAACTGGAAATCGAGCGGGAAGCGTTGCGCAAAGAAAAAGATGACGCGTCGCGCGAGCGCCTGGCAAAACTGGAGGAAGAGCTGGCGGGTTTGCGCGAAACCAGTAGCGTCATGAAACTGCATTGGGAACAGGAAAAAGAATGCATTGCCGAAATCCGGTCGTTGACAGAATCACTGGATTTGCTGCGCACGCGCGAAGAGGAAGCGAAACGAAGCAACGAACTCGAACGCGCCGCGGAGATCATGTACGACTTGATACCCAAAACGGAAAAACGCGTGCAGGAAGCGCAACAGAAATTAAACGCGCTCCAACAAGAACAAAAAATGCTGAAAGAAGAAGTAGACGCCGAGGACATTGCCACGGTGGTGTCGAATTGGACTCATATTCCGGTCAGCCGTTTGCTGGAAGGCGAAAAAGACAAACTGCTTCAGATGGAAGATCGTTTGCGCGAGCGCGTCATTGGACAGGAAGAAGCGGTTGAAGCGGTGTCCAACGCCGTGCGTCGCGCCCGGTCCGGCTTGCAGGATCCGAACCGCCCGATTGGTTCGTTTGTGTTTATGGGCCCTACCGGCGTCGGCAAAACCGAACTCGCGCGGGCCTTGGCGGAATTTCTGTTCGATGACGAGCACGCCATGATCCGTATTGATATGTCCGAGTTCATGGAAAAACATACGGTCAGCCGGTTGATCGGCGCGCCGCCGGGCTATGTGGGCTATGATGAAGGCGGGTACTTGACCGAACATGTCCGCCGCAAACCCTATTCGGTGGTGCTTTTTGATGAAATTGAAAAAGCGCATCCCGACGTCTTTAATGTACTGCTGCAAATTCTGGACGACGGGCGCTTGACCGACGGACAAGGGCGCACGGTTAATTTCACCAATACGCTGGTCATCATGACATCGAACATCGGTGGGCACATCATTTTGGAAACGCTGGATCGCCATCCGGAAGCAAAAGGCGGCGATCCGGTGTACGAAGAAATGGAACGCCGCGTTTTTGAATTGATGCGGAGGGAATTTCGTCCTGAATTTATCAATCGCATTGATGAAATCATTGTTTTCCATAGCTTAACAAAAGAACAAATCCGTCGCATTGTCGGTGTCCAGCTTGGGTTCATGCAGAAACATCTTAACGACCGGAATATCACGCTGGAACTTAGCGACGCCGCGACGGATTTATTGGCGGAACAAGGGTACGACCCCTCGTTTGGCGCGCGTCCGTTAAAGCGTTTGCTGCAACGGAAAATCATCAATGCCCTGGCCGGGGAGTTGCTGCGCGGCACCATTCGCGAAGGCGAAACCGTGCGGGTGGACGTGGATCCCGATCATCCGGGCGAACTGACGCTGAAAACGTGACCTTGTCATTCCCCCCTTGCGCACAGGCCCGCCTGCGTTTAATGTAGGATGTTATGGATGCTTTAGCGTCAGCCGGATTATTACTATTTATTTATTTTATGATCTTTTGGATTACGCGCGATATGTAATCGGGTCCGCGTATTGTTTATATGAGTAAAGCAGAACATATTGCGGTCGAAATCAAAGGATTGCTTCCTACACCATCCGGGTGCGGGGTATTTTTAAGCAACGGGGAAAAAGTAATCACGATTTTTGTAGATCACAGCGTAGCGGCAGCTATCACGATGCAGCTCCATAAAATCAAGCGCCCGCGCCCGTTAACGCACGATTTGATTTCCAGTATTTTCGCGGGCTTCGGCATCAAAGCGCAGAAAGTTGTTATCAATGATCTGCAAGATGACACGTTTTTTGCGCAACTATATCTTCTGCAGGAAAGTGAACTCGGACGGAATGTGGTGGAAATTGATGCCCGGCCCAGCGATTCCATGGCTGTGGCGTTGCAGCAACAATGCCCGATTTTTGTGACGCGGGATGTATGGGATCGCGCCGAAGATATGACGTGGGCTTTGGAACAAGCGCGCAAAGCGGCGGAAGACAACGAAGATCAATCAGAAGAAGAAGAGTAACCCAACCGACAGGATACCATGAACATATTTTTAACCGGCGGCGCCGGCTATATTGGAAGCATCACCACCGAGTGCCTATTAAACGAAGGGCATACCGTGACCGTGTTTGACAGTCTGGAACTAGGCCATCGCTCCGCTATTGATCCGCGTGCCCAGTTTATTCAAGGCGACTTGCGCGACCGCGAAGGCGTGCGGGATGCGGTATGCTCGGTAAAGCCCGACGCGATCATGCATTTTGCGGCGTACGCGCTGGTCGGCGAGTCCATGGACGACCCCATGAAATATTTCCACAACAACGTTTGCGGAGGCGTGTATCTGGCCGAAGCCATGCTGGCCGCGAATGTGAAGAAATTTATTTTTTCGTCCACCTGCGCGACCTACGGTTTTCCCGAACGCGTGCCCATGACCGAGGATTTGCCCCAGAAACCAGTCAATCCGTACGGCGAATCCAAACTAATGTTTGAGCGTATTTTGTTGTGGGCGCAGGAACGCAAAGGCATTCAACCTGTCTTTCTCCGGTACTTCAACGCCAGCGGGGCCACGGAACAATACGGCGAACATCACGAACCGGAATCGCATTTGATTCCTTTGGTTCTTTTTGTGGCGCAGGGCAAGCGGGATCGTATCAAGATTTTTGGCGATGACTACGAAACCCCGGATGGCACATGTATCCGCGACTACATTCACATTGTGGATTTAGCGCAAGCACACATTCTTGCGGTGACAGGCAACCATACCGGCGCGTTTAATCTGGGTAACGGCAGTGGCTATTCGGTGAAGGAAGTTATTGATATCGCCCGGGAAGTCACCGGACACCCGATTCCGGCGGACGTGGTGCCGCGCCGTCCCGGCGATCCCGCCCGCTTGATTGCGTCGTCGAAAAAAGCGCACGAGGTCCTGGGATGGAAACCGAAATATCCCGACTTGCGCGATATCATCACGCATGCATGGAACTGGCACCAAGCGCATCCGGACGGGTACGCGGATTAATGACGCTTTTCTCCACGGCGGAGTTAATTTCGACCGGGGACGAGCTGCTCTCGGGGCGTTCCCTGAACCGTCATGCCCAAGTTTTGGGCGAACGCCTGGGCCGCATCGGCATACGTTTGACCCGGGACACCACGATTGGCGATGACCGGGAAAACATAGCCACGACACTTCGGCAAGCGCTGGAACGTACTTCACTGGTTATTGTAAGCGGCGGTCTTGGGCCGACCAATGACGATGTGACGCGCGACGCGGTCGCCGAGGTGGTGGGAAGCCGGGTCGTCATGGATGCGTATGCGTTGCGCCTGTTGCGCGATACATTCGCGAAACGGGGTCGCCCGGTCACGCCGGCCCGCGAGCGTCAAGCGCTTATCGTGGAAGGCGCTACAGTGCTGCCTAATACGCCGGGAATTGCCCCTGGAGAACTTCTGGCGTATGACGGAAAAACAATCATCATGTTACCCGGCCCACCTGTTGAATTTACCGCGATTCTCGACGAGCATGTCATGCCCTGGCTAGGCGAACGCACAGCCAACCGGGCCGCATTGCGGGAACGGGTGCTGCTAACGTCGGGCATTGCCGAATCGGACATTGTCACACATTTTCAGGAAGCAGGCTTTCCCCCCGCAGGCATTCATACCGCCTACTGCGCGGGAAGCGGCCGCGTAGAAATCCGCTTGCATCCTTTAGGGGACACAGAAGATGCGGCGCTGGACCACGCGTCGGACACCGTCGCCGCTTTACTTGGCGACTATGTCTATGCGCGTGAACGAGTTACCATGGAAACGCTGATTGGACAATGGCTGACTTCCCATGCGATGTCCCTTGCCACAGCGGAATCCTGCACCGGGGGCATGATCGGGGCCCGGCTCACGGATGTGCCCGGAAGTTCGGCTTATTTCAAAGGCGGCATTGTCGCGTATTCCAATGACATCAAAGCGCGCTCATTGTCTGTCCCTACCGAATTACTCGAAAAAGAAGGCGCTGTTAGCGCGCCGGTAGCCGAAGCCATGGCCGTAGGGACACAGAAACTGTTTCAAGCGGATTGGGCGGTATCGGTCACAGGCATTGCCGGACCCGGCGGAGGGACCGAGGATAAGCCGGTGGGCCTGGTTTATATTGCGGTGGCCGGACCGGGCTCGGTAGGCGTGGAAAAATTTCAATTTCCGGGCACCCGGGAAGTCGTGCGTGAATGCACCGTGCGCGCGGCGCTGGATATGCTTCGAAAAGCATTTTTGAAAACCTGATGGTCAGGGATCCTGTTTCTGCCCCTTTTCGGTCCATTCTCCGGGCAACACGGAAGAATTATTCGGCGGCGGGTTCGTTTTGCGGGTGGTCCCATCCCGCGCCTAACGCGCGATATATCTGCACCATGCCGCGAAAGATTTGGCCCCGGCTTTGCGCCAGCAAATCGTGTTGTTCGACTAAACTACGTTCCGCATCCAAGACATTCAAAAATGGAACCAACCCGTTTTCATACAGCGTGTGCACTTGCTCGACACTCCGTTCCGCTGCCGCCACACTGCGCAGGATTAACGCATAACGATCGCGTTCCAATTGATAACTAACCCAGGCGCTTTCCACTTCCTCCAGCGCCGTTAGCACGATTTGCCGGTACTGCAACACTGCTTGCTCCAAACGCGATTCCACGGCGTCAATATTGCTGCGGATACGTCCGCCTTGAAACAGCGGCCAGCTAAACGCCGGTCCCAGCCGGTACGACATACTTCCGCTGCTTCCTAAATCGCCTACATCCTCCGCTTGTAATGCAAACGTGCCGGACAAGGATATGCGCGGCAATAAATCGGTCCGGGCCACGCCTAATCGCGCGGCTTGAGCCATCAGTTGATGTTCCGCCCGCCGCACATCCGGCCTTTGGTTCAACAAATCGGCAGGCACCCCCGCCGAGAGTCCGAAATCCGGCAACGCTTCGTCTACGCGTTCCCGGGCCGATAACGTAACCGACCCCGGATGCTGCCCTGTCAAAACAGCCAAGCGGTGCAGCGCCAACGCGACTTGCGCGCGTAAAGGCATCAACGAAGCTTGCGTGCGCGTAACGTTTAATTCAGCCTGATGCACATCCAACGCCGGCGCGAGCCCTGAATCGTAGCGACCTTGCGTCATATGCAACGTCTGCTCTTGCGCTACGACATTTTCCTGTAAAAACGCCATGCGCTGCTGCAACTCGCGCACCACAAAATACTGTCGGGCCACTTCCGCCACCAGCATCAAGCGGGCGTCCCTGAATTCCTCCACGGCGACCCCGACCGCCGCGTCCGCCGCGCGCACGGATTGCCGGATACGCCCCCATAAATCCAGCTCCCAACTGGCGTCCAAGCCCACACGATAAATTTCCACGGAACGACTATCCCGCAACGCGCCGCCTTCCGCATCGCTTAAACGAGCCGCCTGCGCCGCGCCCGTTCCATTCAGCGAAGGCGCCCGTTCGCCTGCCGCTACGCCCCGGAGCGCCATAGCTTCTTCGATACGCAACGCCGTGGCTTGCAAAGTCAAGCTGTCGGACAGCGCGCGTTCCACCAGTTCGGATAAATCCGGATCGGCAAACTGACTCCACCAATCGCGCAACAAACGTCCGTCATCTTCCCGCGCCTGCATGTTTTCCGCGTCCAACCATGCCTCCGGGACATTGGTTTCAGGGCGTTCGTACCTGGATACCGTTTGGCAGCCAGCCAGAATTAGCGAACCCATGGCCAGCCCGCATAGCCGCCCCGCCCACAAAGCGCCCATATTTTTATTCCTATTCATTCGTATGCTCGAACCCGACTTCATCATGTCTCCTTCGACGCGGCGACCGCGCGGCGCCGCGTACATTTGGCCACCACCATAAACAACATCGGCACAAGCAACAAGCTGATGACGGTTGACACCATCATGCCCGCAAAAACCGTTGTGCCGATAACCCGCTGGCTGATGGCGCCCGCCCCGGTGGAGACCATCAACGGTATCACCCCGAAAATAAAAGAAAACGCCGTCATCAAAACCGCGCGGAAACGCAGCTTGGCGGCATCCATGGCCGCGAGTTCCGGGGCGCGGCCTTTGCCCATTTGTTCCTTGGCAAACTCCACAATTAAAATAGCGCTTTTCGTGCATAAGCCGATAAGCAGCACCACGCCTACCTGCATATACACATTGTTATCGTAGTTGCGCGCCAGCACGCCAAGCACCGCGCCCAGCAATGCAGTAGGCACAGCCAGAATAACCGAAACAGGCAAGGACCAACTTTCATACTGCGCCGCCAACACGAGATACACCATCACAATCGCAAGCACAAAAATCATTGTTGTGCCTTGCTGCGCCATTTTTTCCTGAAAAGACAATCCCGTCCACTCGTACCCGATGGAACCGGGCATCATGCGGGCTGTCATCTCTTCCACCAACGCCAGCGCGTCGCCGGAACTAAAGCCTTCCGCGGCTTCGCCCATAATTTTCATCGAAGGATACATGTTATACCGAATCACATTCTGCGGCCCGGTCATGGGCTCAACCGACACGACAGAGCCCAGCGGCATCATGCGGCCGGACGGATGGCGGACATGCACGTTAAGTATATCCTCCGGTTTTGTGCGAAACGCGCCTTCCGCTTGCGCGCGCACTTCGAACGTGCGGTTGTATAACGTGAAATCGTTGACGTACGAACTGCCGAAATGAGTCTGCAACGCTTGAAACACTGTTTGCAACGAAAGGCCTTTCGCGAGGACTTGCTCGCGATCCACAACCGCGCGCACTTGCGGGACATGGGCTCGAAACGGCGTATACATACGGGTGATGGCGGATTGCGCGTTGCCTGCTCCAATCAGTTCCTGTGCGGAAGCTTGTAACGGGTCCATGCCCACGCCGCCGCGATCCTGCAACATCAGGGAAAAGCCGCCCACCAACCCTAGACCAGGCAACGACGGCACAGGGAACGCGGTGGCCACGCCATCCATCATTCCGCTCAACCGCTGATTCAACGTTCTGATTATCGCAGCCTGACTTTCCTCCGGGCTACGGTCCTGCCAGAGCTTAAACACGACGACAGCAAAGCCCGCATTAGGTATCGCCACGGAATCCATCAACGAATAACCCGTCACCACCAACGCATCTTTCACACCGGGCGCGTCGGCGACCACCTGCTCCACGTCCCGGGCAAAAGCAAGCATACGTTCTTGGGATGCGGCGTCGGGCAATTGCATATTCACAATGCAATAGCCTTCATCTTCCTGCGGCACAAAGCCCGTGGGCAAGCGCGCAAAGCCCCACAGCGCAAGCGCGACCAAAACCCCAAAAAGCGCCAGCCCCACCCCGTAGCGCGTAAGCAGGAATCCCACCCCGCCTGTGTACCGATCCTGCGCACGGGCCAGCGCGGCATTAAACCACGCAAACGCGCGCGGAGCCGCTTGACCGGGCATTTTCGGACGTAACAACACGCCGCATAATGCGGGACTCAGCGTCAACGCGTTTATGGAACTGAACACCGTCGCGACGGAAATCGTAACCGCAAACTGCTGAAACAACGTGCCGGTAATGCCGCCCATAAATGCCGTGGGCACAAATACCGCCAGCAAAACAAGCGTCGTTGCAATAACCGGCCCGGACACTTCCGTCATGGTTTGCATCGCGGCTTCTTTAGGCGGCATGCCTTCGTCCATCAGGCGTGAACAATTTTCCACCACCACAATCGCGTCATCCACGACAATCCCGATGACCAGCACCAAGCCAAACAATGTAAATTGATTCAGCGAATACCCCAACGCGGCAAGCACCGTAAACGTAGCAATCAGCGACACGGGAATAGTCACCGACGGAATAATCGTGGCGCGAAAGTTTTGCAGAAAAAGATACACAGTTAAGACAACCAGTATCAGCGTGGCAAACAAATTAACCACGACACTGCGTACCGACGCTTTGATGATGTCGGTGTTATCAAATACAATTTCGTACGTCAGGCCTTCGGGAAAATCGGCGCTTAATTCGTCCAATCGTTTTTTTACTCCATTCACAACATCTATCGCGTTCGCGCCCGGGACCTGGTACACAACCATCGCGGCGGAATCCAAACCGCGGAAGCTGGACGTAACCCGATACAACGAAGAGCCTAGTTCCACGCGCGCGATGTCTTTGAGCCGCAACACCCGCCCCCCGGCATCGGTGCGGATTACGATTTGTTCGAATTCCTCTACATCGGCTAATCGCCCTTGCACGTTCATGGTAAACGTAAACGCCTGGCCTCCGGGCACAGGCGGATCGCCGATGGAGCCCGCGGCGGCTTGCACATTCTGGTCGCGAATCGCGGAAATAACTTCGCCCGGCGTTAATTGCCGTACTTGCATTTGTTCCGGGTCAAGCCAAACGCGCATGCTGTATTTGCCCACGCCGAACGTGGATACTTCGCCGACGCCCGGCGAGCGGGCTATTTCGTCCTGCATATTCAAAGTTAAATAATTGCTAATAAACAACCCGTCGAAACGCTTATCCGGGCTATACAGCACGATATATAAATTAGCGTCGGTGGATCGTTTTTTGACCCGGACTCCAAGGCGTTGGGTTTCCTGAGGCAATTTGGGTATGGCGGCGGATATCCGGTTTTGCACCAGCACATTGGCCGTATCCAGATCCGTGCCGGACTCAAACGTGATGGTCAGCATATACGTGCCGTCGTTGCCGCTGACACTTTGCATGTACATCATGTTTTCCACCCCGTTTACTTCCGCTTCGATAGGCGCGCCCAGCGTGTCGGCAACCGTTTGGGCATCCGCGCCCGGGAAATACGCGGTGACGTTAATCGTAGGCGGCGCAATGTCCGGGTAGCGCGCCACCGGCAACGACAACAGGGAAAATCCGCCGATCAATACCAGAACAATCGAAAGCACCGAAGCAAAAATGGGGCGGCGGATAAAGAAATGGCTGAACATAATTAGTCCGCTCCCGCGCCTTGACCCGGAGCCGTTTTAATCCGCACCGGACTTCCCGGACGCACGCGCTGGATCCCGCGCACCACCACGGTATCCGCTGGTTCGAGGCCGGACACAATAATACGACGTTCCCCCGCCAACGGACCCAGCTCCACCGCGCGACGCGCTACAACGTTATTCTCCGTCACCAGCCATACATACGGCCCCGTCATATCGCGCGCAATCGCGCGTTCCGGAATCAACAACGCGCCGGGTTGACGGTACGGCACACGCACACGACCAAACATGCCCGGCGTCAACAACCCGTTTTCATTTGGGAAACGCGCGCGCACCATTAGCGTGCCCGTAGCGGGATCAATTTGATTTTCCTTAAAATCAATAACGCCCCGGGCTTCCAACTCCGAACCATCGGCCAATTCCAACACCAAATTGGTAAACGCGTTTTCCAAGGCCGCGCCCCGCTCGTCTGCGAGGCGACGCATAAGAATGCCGGATCGCTCGTCCACGGAGAAATAGCAGTCTATAGGATGCACGGACACGACCGTCGTCAGCAGAGACGGCGCGGCGCCGCCCACCAGATTGCCTACACTAACGCGATGGCGATCCACCTGACCGAGGATAGGCGATTTCACCATTGTATAAGACAAGTTGAGTTCCGCGCGCGTCAACGCCGCTTCCGCCGCAAGAATCGCGGCTTGAGCGCTTTCGACGTCCGCTTCGGCGCTTAGCAAATCCAACTCAGATACCGCCTGATTTTGAAATGCTTTTTGTTTGCGGGAACGCGCGGCTTCGGCCAGTGTCATAGCAGCTTTCGCCTGCGCTAGCTGCGCTTCGGCCCGCTGCACATCGGTTTTGTAGGGTTCCTGCTCTATCACAAACAGTACCTGGCCCGGTTCCACGATGTCCCCGTCCTGAAACCGTATCTCTTCCAGCGTGCCATGAACACGGGCTTGAATGGTCACGGATTCCACGGCTTCCAGTCTGCCGGGGAAAACGCGATACACGGTTACATCTTCCCGCGCGGGATGCGCAACGTCTACTTCCGGGGGCGGGGGCGGTTCAAATGTATTGCGCGGCCCGCATCCCGCTAATCCTAATCCAGCCAACAGTATTCCATAGAAAAAGGGACAAAATCTTCTCATTCAGTCCTCCGATAGTCGGGTTAAGTACTACGATGGGGCCAACTTGCCAAGCTCTTATTGATCGCACTGCTTTTCCCGGCGATCCAGGCTACGGGCCAATGCATACCCCATATATACGTACAAACCCGCCGCAAGCAGAAACGTAGCCAGCGCATTTAACCAGGCAGGCCATAGGTGTGGCGCGAATTCGCGTATACGGGTAAACAGCGTCAGCGACGCAATCAGCAACGGAAAATACACCAGATGCATTCCGTAAAAACAAAGTATCCGCAAGGATTTTGCTGTCATGATTGTAAAACCTTGATGCGCACCATACCGCTATCCCCGGAAAAATCAAACAACCTCTTTTCCGCGTGCATAGTTTTACGCAGGCCGGAACTCCGTCCATGTCGTGCGACCGGTTGACTTTGCGGGGGCACACGCCTATACTCCCCCACTGTTTGAAGGAGAAGATGGCATGCCAACGTACGAATATGAATGCGCTAAATGCGGTCACACGTTTGAAGTGTTTCAAAGCATTACGGAACCGCCGAAAAAACGGTGCCCTTTGTGCCGTGGAAAAGTGAACCGGTTGATCGGAACCGGGGCTGGTTTGCTATTTAAAGGAGGAGGATTCTACAGCACGGATTATCGTAGCGAAAATTACAAAGCGGCTTCTAAAAAAGAGGCTGAATCCACATCACCGGCGCCGGCCAAAAGCGATGCGAAAAGCGATACGAAAAATAAAGCATCCTCCAACGGGGCGTCCAAGCCTAAACCCTCTTCATCATCATGAACAGTTATGTTGCCTGCGCTAAATGCGGTAAACGGAACGAGGCGAGCCGCTTGTTCTGCACCGGATGTGGAGCCAAGCTTGATTTATCAAATGTCCGCATCAATAAAGGCGGCGGACTTTCGGTGGGTCGTCTCGTGGCGCGCACGGTGCGCATGGCTTTGTTTTTAGGCTTGCTTGCTGTGCTTGGGTTGCTGGTATGGCCCAGCCAGCCCACCGGCATGGCGGGCACTGTGGAAGACGGTCGCGTCTTGTACGACAAGCTGCGCGACCTGGACCGGGCTTTGCGCACCAGTGTCACGGTCCGGCAGATTATTCCCGAAAAAGAAATCAACGGCTATTTTGCATACTTGCTGGCCGAACGCGCGGCGCCAAGCGCCGGCGCCGGGCAACTCGATACCCAGGACATCCGCATACACTTGACTCCGGGCGAAGCCACGGTCCATATCAAAGCCAAGCTGTCTTTCTTGACGTTAACCTACGAAATTACCGGTCAGCCTTCCCTTGAAAACCGGCGCTTTCTGTTTAATGCGCAACGGGTGAAGATGGGACATCTCCCGCTGCCCGGATTTATCGGGGACCGACTGGAGACCCGTGTAGCAGCCGTGTTCAGAAACTTAAAACAAGAACGTGAAATATTGGATGACCTGGCGTTTATGGCTATTGAAGAAAACCGTGTGCGCGTGGCGACGCCATAACCCTTACGCGTTACAGGAAAGGCATTATGAAAGACAATAAAGAATTTTTTGCGATCCTTAATGAGCTAAACGGGCAGCCGGTTTCCGAATATATCCGTTTGATCGGCGATTTTGATTTTTCCCGTTATGTATTGAAATTAAGTCAGGTGCCTGTCGAGGATTTAGCGCACCCCGTCTTATTTGTGGTGCGTGTCCACCAGTCTATTGCGGGCTTCCCTCCCCATTTATACAATACGCCTGTGCGCCGGACCGGATTGGAGGACTATCTCACCCGCCGCGTGGCGATGCAAATCGAACAACTCGCGCAATTCGATAAACAAGGGGTATCGCGCAAAAACATTGCCATTGCCGCGCCCGGCCAGAAAATATTGCCGCGCACATCCCTGCTGGTTACCGAAGACTACATCGAAGCCCGCCTTCAGGTTCAACTGCCCGTGCAAAACGGACACATCCCTTCCGCGCTCGCGCAGGAAGTGTTTTTTAACGAAATGCCCGCCATTGTGAATGGCGCGTTGATTCACTGCAATTTGCCGGAAGCGGAAGCGGACCGTTTTGTGGATGTTATGGAAGACGCGGATCAAATCCGGCAATTGTTGCCCACGCGCGGACTCGTCTCGTTCGCAAGCGCCGGGTCTTTGCTTATGCGCCAAGGCCAAACCGATAAACCCGATTTCGACCAAGTCCAACCGCTGTCGGTACACGAATCGCTTCAGGTGGAAATAGACACGCCAAACGCAGGCGTAGTAAACGGACTGGGCGTGCCCAGCGGTATTACGCTGGTGCTCGGGGACATGTATTCCGGACGCGCCCAACTTATGCGCGCGCTGGCCGCGGGCATTTACAATCATGTGCCCGGCGATGGACGCGAACTGGTTATCACGGTGCCCGACGCCGTGCATATTGCTTCCGAACCGGGCCGTAGCGTGCAAAAAGTCAATATCCGCGCCTTTGTGCGCCATGATACCGGCGATGCGCCCGGCAAAGAATGGCACACTGCCTCCGAAGCCGATCCCATCGCGTCTCAAGCGGCTTCTGCCGTGGAAGCGCTGGAAGTCGGCGCGCGCGTGTTGTTGTTCGACGAGCTGGACTCGTCGCCCGCGTTTTTGACGCGGGACATGCGCCTGGACACACTTATGCCGGATGCAGGCAAACGGTTAACCCCGCTTGCCGCGCTGGCGCGCAACATGGTGGATGAACTGGGTATCTCCATGATTATCGGCGGCTCCGCTTCTGTGGCCGAATTTATTCCCGTGGCGGACACCATTCTGCGCGTGGACAACTTCACCGTGTACGAGGTCACCGAGGAAGCCAAAGCCCTGAACCAGGATCATCCGGCTGCCGACGCCGAAGAAAGCGATGTCGTAGCTATGATCGAAAAAAACCGGTGGATTGTGCCTACCAGCATTGATCCAAGCGTCGGCCATGTGGATCAACATATTGAAGCGCCCGCGATGAATCATCTGATTTTCGGACGGTCCCATGTATGGTTACGCAATGCCGCTCAACTGGCAGACCGGCACCAAACGGCTACCATTGGTTTGATTCTTCAATACGCCCGTTCCCGCTACATGGAAGAAGGGCGGCCTATACGGGAAATCCTGGATTTGATTGATCGCGATTTAAGCACCGAAGGATTGGAATGCCTTACCCGCGATTTGCGGGGCGATCTGGCCCGCCCGCGGCGTTACGAAATCGCGCAAGCGCTGAACCGGCTTGATACATTGCGCATTTCGCACATCGAATAACGCCATGAAGCTGGTCATCCAGCGCGTGCGACAGGCGTCGGTCACTGTGGAAAACGAAGTCGTGGCCCGCATCGGACACGGCGCGCTGATTCTGATTGCCGTGGCCGTGGACGATACACCCGCCGATGCGCATTATCTTGCCGGCAAAACATCCCGGCTACGCATATTCGACGATCCCACCGGCAAACTTAACGTCGCCATGGATCCAGCCCGGGGCGCGTATCTCGTGGTTAGCCAGTTTACGTTGTATGGCGATTGCGCCAAAGGCAACCGCCCCAGTTACATTCAATCCGCGCCGCCGGAACAAGCCCGGACCTTATACGAGCGGTATGTGCGCGAACTTAAAGCATTAGGGCACCGCGTGGAAACCGGGCGCTTTCAAGAACAGATGCTAGTGGAACTGATCAACGATGGCCCTGTCACTCTTTTATTGGAAAGCCGTGGCCGCTCGACGTAAACACGCGCGCCGCGCGGCGCAATGGGCGGGTGTGCTGGCGTTGCTTATCGCAACCGGCGCGTCTGCTTCGTCGGTATTAAGCCAGTCGCTGCGTGTGTCCGTCCGCGGCATGGATTCCTCGGTGAACCTTGATTGGGCCATGTGGGCCGAGCACGTCTTAACACGGTACGCCACATGGACAGGCTATACGCCTGCTTTCCGGCGCGAAGCGCCGCTTCGGCTTTTTCTGACGTCCCAAGCCGGCGAGCCCGAAGGCGTCGTGTACACGGAAAGCGTATGGGAACGCGGCACACTGCATCAACAAATGCTGATGATAAACCCTCAGCACATCGCCGATGAAACCGCGCTGTATGGGTTGGTGCAACTGTTGCTGGATCGGCAGGCAAGCGCGCGGATGCCGGAATCCGCTCGGACGGACGACGTATTTCGTATCGCGCCGGGCTGGCTAACCGTGGGGGTGGCCGGGCAGTTGTTCAGCGCTTTGCGAGGCGTCCAGCAACGCGCTGCAGCTCATGCGTTGCGCGAAGGTTTGCCTACAGATCCCGTCCGCGTGTTGGCGTATGCGCGCTGGGAAGATGTCCCGGTGCAGGATGAAGTATGGTGTACAATGCTTGTGGCCTGGCTGCAAGGACGCGTCAACAACGGGCAAGGCGCGCTGGACCTGTTGCATGCGTTGGCGGAAGGGCGGACGCTGAATGAACAAACGTTGCTGGAGATGACGGGCTATCCCGATGCGCGCGCATTACGCATGGCGTTTTTTGTTTGGCTGACGCATCAAGCGCAAATCGTAGACAGACTTGGCTCGGTTTCGCGCGCGGACGTGGAGCGCTTAAAACAACGTTTGATTATTCGTGGCGACCGGTTCGACGCGCTAGGCATTCCCGGCGTGCCCTCCACGCTTGCCCCTCATGAACTTATTGAACAGCGCGCCGAACCCTGGGCCGAAGCGGTCGCTATGCACATGGCGTTTGACATACATGCGCAGGGTCTCGGCAAAGCACAGGCTTTTCGCGAAGTAACCGATGCCTATGGCACATTTTTTGCGTGGGTGCAACGCGCCGCCATGGACCGGCGCCTGATCAAACTGGGCGGCTACGTGTCGGAAAAGAAACTGATGCGCTATTACCGCGAAGCCCGGGCCGCCATGCTTCGACTCGAAAACAGCCTCGATCGCCCTTCAAACCCATGAACGCAATCTTGACGGGACCCGAACAGCGTGCAACGCTGGCGGCACAACACGAATACGGAATACGCCCATGACACAACAACACAAAACCACGGTGGGATCCATTCATGAAGACGTGCTGGCGTTCACCGCCGGACGCGACGTGCAACTGGATCGCGCGCTGATTGAATTCGACTGCATCGGCTCCGCCGCGCATGTCACCATGTTATCCCGCATGCCCGTCGCGCCTCCTTTGTTTTCCGCCGACGAGCGGGACGCCGTGGTGCGGGAGCTTGTGGGCATTATGCGGGACGCCCGCGAAAACCGGTTCGACATTACCTTGGACGATCAGGATGTTCACCTCGCGGTCGAACGCGCATTAACCGCGCGTCTCGGCGACCTTGGCAAACGCATTCATACCGCGCGTAGTCGCAACGACCAGGTCGCGCTGGATTTGCGTTTATATGCCAAAGACCAATTGCTTGGCGCGCAAACCGAAACGACGGCTTTGGCGCGCGCGTTGATCCGGTTGGCCGAAAAACATCGCGAGACGCCGATGGTGGGCCGGACGCATATGCAAAAAGCGATGCCTTCCAGCGTGGGGCTATGGGCTTCCGCGCATGCCGAAAGTTTCATGGACGACCTCGCGCTTTTGCAAAGCGCATATAAAAGCAACGACCGCAGTCCGCTGGGTTCCGCGGCGGGCTACGGCGTGCCGTTGCCTATTGATCGCGCGTTGGTGGCATCGCTGCTAGGCTTCGAAGGCACACTGCATAATGTGCTGCACGCCAATAATGCCCGCGGAAAAAACGAGTCTGTGATTTTATTTGCGATGAACCAGATCATGCTGACGCTTTCACGTCTGGCGCAGGATTTGATGTTGTTTACCATGCCCGAATTCGGATACTTCACTTTGCCGCGCGAATACTGCACCGGCAGCAGCATCATGCCGCAGAAAAACAATCCGGACGTGCTGGAACTGGTGCGGGGCAAATCCGCGCGCGTCCTTGGACACGCCCTGGCGGTGTTCGATATTGTGCGCAACGCGCCGTCCGGCTACAACCGCGATGTGCAGGAAGCCAAAGAACCGTTTATGGAAGGCCTGGCTACCACCCGCGCGTGCGTGCGCATCATGACCGCGTTGCTGGAGAACATAACGGTAAACGAAGAAGCGCTTTTACGCGGGTTCACCCCGGATGTATTTGCCACCGATCGCGCGCTGGAGCTGGTAGGCGAAGGCATGCCTTTCCGTGATGCGTATCATCACGTCAAAGAACATTTGCAAGAACTGGACACCATGGATCCGAAGGCTTCCATCGCGCGGAAAACCCACGAAGGGACCACCGCCGGGTTGGATTTTGCCTGGTACCACCAACAACTGGCTTCGCTTGAACAAGACGCGACGGAAAAACGGGACGCCTGGCACACCGCGCTTAGCGCGCTTCTGACCCATCCGTATCCCGCGCTTGCATAAAGCCCAACCCTGCTTGCGCTGAACAATAACAGAGCCTGCCCCCCATAAATATGTATTTTTTAACCTTATTGCGCCGCATTTGCTTCTAATATGGCGTAATAAGTAAAGTTTATATTGAATTTTCGCGGCAAATGTGTACGATGTCGGCATGAAAAATATCAAAGCCCGCTTGATTCGCCCTCCAGCACAAAGGAGTTTTTTTCTATTTGGACCGCGCGGTACCGGAAAGTCTACTTGGTTATCCATGGCATTCCCCGATGCGCTTACGATAGATTTACTTTCACAGGACGAGTACAGGTATTATTTAGCCCGACCGGACCGTCTACGCGAAACAATCGCCGGTTCCCCGGATGCCGCAACCATTATCATTGACGAGATTCAGCGTGTACCGGATCTGTTAAGCGTAATTCATCATCTCATCGAAGCCTATCCAGACAGACAATTTATCATGACCGGTTCAAGTTCCCGGAAACTGAAACGAACGGGAGCGGACCTGCTAGGAGGACGCGCTCTGCTCCAGACCTGTCACCCGTTTATGGCCTCGGAACTAGGGGATGAATTTGATTTTATGGACGCGCTCCGCTTTGGCACCGTTCCGTTGGTGCTGGATGCTCAAGACCGGGAAACACAAATTAAAGCCTATGTTACGCTTTACCTTCGCGAAGAAGTACAGGCGGAAGGCTTGGTCAGAAACATCGGATCATTTGCGCGCTTTCTGGAAGCAATCAGTTTTTCCCATGCCAACTTACTGAACATCACGGCCGTTGCGCGAGAATGCGAAGTCAGCCGAAAGACCGTGGAAGGATATGTCGAAATTCTTTCGGATCTGCTCCTCTCCTGCTCGCTTCCGGTGTTTGCCAAACGGGCCAAGCGTCACCTCGTGAAGCACGCCAAGTTCTATTTTTTTGACGCAGGAATCTACCGCGGCATCCGTCCACGCGGTCCGGTTGATACGCCTTTCGAAATTGATGGAGCGGCGCTGGAAGGGCTTGTGCTGCAACACTTGCAAGCATGGAACGCATACGACGGAGGGCGGCATTCTCTTTACTTCTGGCGGACCAAGTCAGGCCGTGAAGTTGACTTTGTGGTCTATGGCGAAGCCTGTTTCGTGGCAATCGAAGTTAAGAATAGCGAGAGAATTGATCGCTCCGACCTAAGCTCGTTGAGAGCTTTTAGCGAGGACTACCCGGAATGTCAGCGTCTGGCGCTTTACCGGGGTTCACGCCGACTCATGATAGACAGCATTCTCTGCATGCCTTGTGATGAATTCCTTCGTGGACTCACCCCCGGCATGCCGATTCATTCCTGAGTGTCAGAAAAGCCATACGCCGGGCCATCCGTATCCCGCGCTTGCATAAAATCCAGCACATCGCGAGCCAGCGAATCCCACCCCGTATCCAACGGCAATAGATGGCCCGCGGGGTGACGCGTTACACGCTGATCGCCTTCTCTAGCGCGGGCGTCAAACCACGCCGCCGCCGCTTCCGAATCCACCACACGATCGGTGTCTGCGGTCGCCATGAACAACGGCATCCCCTCCGGCAACTCAGCCCGTTGCGCCAAATCCGTCATTTCGAAAACAGCCTCAAAAATAGACAACGGCAAAAATAAGTCGCGGCCCGGAAGATTGCGCAGAGCCGGATCATCGGAGTGAATCGGGAACGCCGTTTCCAGCATGGTAATATGACGCATGCTGCGCGTGCCAATATCAAACCAGCGCCGCGGCGGCAGCAAAGGACTTCGCTTGTCGGACACCTCCAATAACGGCGCCAGCATCACTAAGCCATCCACATCCAAATCGTACGCCGAAATCGCGGCGACCGACGAAGCAGCGCCCAAAGAATGGGCTACAATCCAGACTTCCGGATACTGCGCGCGCAACGCGCGTATTTCCTGATCAATCTTACGCAACCAATCCTCGTGCGTAACCTCACGCGCCGATGCTATTGTCTCGCCAAAGCCCGGTAGACGTATCGCGCGGCACGCATAGCCCGCTTCATCAAACACAGGAAGGAACCGATCATACAACGCCGGAGGACTCGCAAATCCATGCACAAACAACACGGCTTTGCCGCGTTCCGGCGTCATCCCGCGCTCGATTTCCATGTAATCCAACCGGACGCCTTGCGCATCCCGTTCTATGGAGGCATTCCATTTCTCATACCGCCACTCCACGCCTCGCGCGTAGCCCCAATCCAACACGCGTACCAAGCCCGCAACACCGACTACGACCAACCCCACCAGAATTATCCATCGCATTTTCATTGTACTCCTTTGTATGTATGCGTTTGGGATATTCATAGCGATTAACGTGCCAACATTATAAAAAAGCGAGGCGAACAGATATTATTCCGGTCTCTCAAACGATCCGAATCATTGTCTTCGGACGCGACGGAGCGCGTCCCTCCAGACTGGAGGGGCAGGCTCCGTCCTGCCCGGCGCATGAACCGAAAACTGATAGACATTTAATGTATATCAATATACATTTTATGCCTATATTTTCGCAATATCTGTTCTGTGTTGCAGGTGGCCGTAATTTATTTTGGCGATTAAATCATACACGTTTTGGCGGGCTTCGGGCACAGAAGATCCTGTCGCCACAACATTCAACACGCGTCCTCCCGCTGTAACCCATTCATTACCAACACGTTTTGTTCCTGCATAAAACAAATACTGGTTTGAATGTAAACCGGCGACAACGTTATCGAGATCAGGGAGGGACAGGTTGTTTTGATACGACCCAGGATAACCCGGAGCGGCCAGCACAACACATACGGCGGATTGGTTGGTTTTGACGCGCAGGAAGTCTGCGGCGACGGATTCCATCCACGGCTCGTCGCGTAAAGCGTCTAACGCGCCGTGGGCGGCGTGGCTTAGCAGGGTGGGTAGATGATCGGCAATGACGGGAAGCACAGCCTGCGTTTCCGGATCGCCCATGCGCACATTAAATTCAAGCACGCGGAATCCTTTGGGCGTACGCATAAGCCCAACATACAGGAATCCTTTGTAGAATAATCCGTCTTTCTTCAAACCGTCCAGAATAGGACGAAGAATCGTTTGATAAATAAGACGCTGATCGTCATCGGTCACATCCGGCACAGGAGTGAACGAGCCCATGCCGCCGGTGTTCGGCCCTTGGTTGTCATCAAACACCCGTTTATAATCGCGGGCTGTACCGATCTGCGTGGCGCTTGATCCGTCAAGCAACAGAAAGATGCTTGTTTCGGGTCCGGTCATGAATTCTTCAATCAAGGCGCTTTGCGGAGCGCCGAACAGTGTGCCGCTTACAATGCCTTCGACAAAAGCGCGGGCCTCGGTTGCATCCTCGATAATCGCTACGCCTTTTCCCGCGGCAAGGCCATCGGCTTTGATTACATACGGCGCTTCGAACTGGAGCGCAAACGCATCAAATTCGCGCGTGGTTTTGATGCGGCGCGCTTCGCCGGTGGGCACGCCGTTGCGCACCATGAATTCCTTTGCCCACCACTTGCTGGATTCGAGTTGCGCGGCGTATTGATGCGGCCCTAGGATTTTTGCGCCGGGATGTTTTAAACGGATTTGATCCACCCACCCCAGCGCCATAGGCTGTTCCGGCCCGAATACCATGACCGCTTCGGGCTCCGAAAGAAGCCGACGTAACGAGTCATCGTCGAGTTCTTTATCGAGGGGCACGGCACGATCTGCATCCAGCGGTGTGGTCGCGGCCCGAATGCGGTCGGACCCGCCAAACGAATACACGTCGTTTTTTTTCCCCAGCAGCGCCGCAAGCGCGTGTTCACGTCCACCTTTTCCAATTACGATATACTTATCCGGCATGATGGTTGTTATCCTTTATTCGTCGAGCTTCCCTCTGCGAAGCATAAAGCGCAGCTTTTTGACGGCATCGTCTTCGATTTGTTTAATGCGCGCCCGCGTCAAATTCAGCAATTGACCGGTTTCCTCCAGCGTACGGCCTTCAATAAAACGCAGTTTCATGATGTACGCCGAACGTTCGGGCAGTTGCGAGATTGCATTCCAGATTTCGGTCCGCTCCGCGGCATTGCTTGCCACGGACGTTTCATCGGCTTCCACGTAATTATATAAATTCGTATCGCTTTCGCCGATCAACGCATCCAGCGAAACCGGGGGCGCGGGGGTGTTTTCCCATTGACGCACAAACGGGCGGAGTTTCGCAACCCGTTCGATCGGAATTTGGGTTAAGCGGGCCAGGGTTTCGTTTTCCGGTTCGGGCTGGTTATGTTCGCGGCAGGACGCAAATATTTCCATCAACTGAGTCATTTCACGGGTAGGTCGAACGCCAATGCTTCCGGATCGCACATGGTCGCGGAAGAAATTACGCAGCCGGTTTTGGATTGCGCGTTGGGCATACGCGTAAAAAGGAGTGCCGCGTGTGAAGTCGAATTTGCGGATGGCATTGGAGAGCGCGCGGGATCCTTCCTGTAGAAAATCGCTGATCCAGACCTGGCCAATCCAGAAAAAAGGTTTAACGCAGCTTACCACCAGACGGCGGTTTGCAATAAACAATTCTTCTTCGGCGGCTTCGATGCGGGAGATTAAGCGGCGCGCTTCGATGACGGCTTCCCGCAACGCCGCGTCGCCCCGGTAACGTCCTTGGGCCAGTTTCTGGATGCGACGACCGCACCAATGCATTTCGGTAAACAGCGCCTCCACCATTTCGCCTGTAAGAATATCCACGGTGCCACGTTCCACCAGAAAGCGCCCAATCGCTTGCGCGGCGGCATCCGGCGTGACGTATTCACGCGGCTGCCTTACAGAAGGGGGGACAAAGTTTTTTTGATCAAAAGAGGGAAGCGGGATGACTTTAAAGGGAAGCCCTTCGGCTAAGCCGTTGAGCTCCTGACGGTTTCGGTCCTTCAAGTTTGGATCACCCACAATGAATTATTCCTGCAAAGGAGTTGGCGCCTGCTTCCTAAAGAAACCATGCCCATAAATGCCTGCGTTGTCAATGACGGCAGGCAAGCGCGTTTTTGTCGCCTCCTTACGCAAGGTGAATTAAATTTTGAGATCAGGAAAGCGGGTCGGGTAAGTGTATCCGGGTAAGCGTGGAGATGAAGCGTGGAGCCCGTCAGGAACACGGTATTGGAGTCTCAATTTCTATGTCCCTATGGGCATCTTTCCTTATGGTTCCCCGCACAGCCCTCGAATAAGCCTCTGAACCGACGCCGCGATTACGACTTCATCCACCGGCATTTCACCGGGCGGGTTTGCCTGAATGCCACGATGAACCTGAGCGGCCATGACCGGTCCTTCGGCAAAGGGATCACGAAATAACACAGCTACGCTACGCTCGAATCTCGACATCCACTTCATTGGAAATTCGCCGCATAGCGCCTGATAGTCACACCGAAGCTCATCAAGCGCATTCCTGAACAACACGCTAACTTCAAAGATGTAATAAAAATCCTTCGCCACCGATTCACGTTTCCGGCCCTTATGCTGAATCAAAATCTTCTGGACAATATATGATGCCGGATTGGGAATCCTTAATTGGACACTCTTCAATGCCGCAAATCCGGGGATGTTCCCAACATCCACTACCCAAGGACGAGTGAGGAGTAATTCAAGATATCGCATCGGTTGTGCCATTACTTTCTTCTGGACTTCATGGGCGATTGGGACGCCTTTTCCGCCCCGAGTCCCGGTAAGGCCGCTCGATGAACAAAGAAACTCCACATCGGCGACAATGCTTTCATCCGCAGGCGCATACTTGACCACAGCCCGTTCCGATGTTCCGTAGAGTTGTTCTTTCATGCCAGCGGAGGTCATAATATAAGCAATAGGCTTGCGATTGCGCACGGGCACTTTGTCGGCCACAGCCAGATCAATATCGTACGTGCCGACATAAGCCAGTGATGAAGGAGCGGCCAATAGATGATGACGGTATAACGCATTAGCGCACCCCCCGATACAGACAATATCCCCGGTATATGGGCGCAGGGCGTCCATGGCGCGAATAAAGAACGAATCAAATTCGGGCCCGATAAGCATGATCAGCGCACCTCAAAATGTTTGCGCAACAGACTCATGTATATGGCTTCCGCCTGCTCCATGCCGCGTGCAGGAGAGAGGCGGACATCCAAGTACGCCTGCAAAATATCCACGATCCAGATATTATCCCGCCAACTCGCCCCCCGAATAATCAATTCAGGGTATTTGGGCCGAACGAGCTTGGCCCAGGGTGACTCCGACGGATCGGGCAACAAATTTAAACTTTCCACAGCTTTGTCGAAAGGGTCTCGGACATACAACAGTTTTTCAGGATTGTTCGAGCGACCCAGCCCCATAACATGACAAGCCAAGTGAGATCCGGTGACATATAAAGGGTTATACTGATGAGCCGGATGTTCGCGTGACCATTCCTCGAACGACTGCCCGAATATCGGCCGCACATTTATACTCTCAGGCGGATTGAATTTCGCGGCAAAACTCCATTCTTCCAAAAGTTCCCTATGTCGTATGACGCGAAATGACCGCCCGTCTCGCTTCAAATATCCAGCGGCCTCTGCCTGCTGAAGGAATACGGACGCCGATGGTTGGGGAATCCCGGATTTTTCGGCCAGATCCACAACCGACCGGGCTTTGCCTGACGGACCGCCCCAATAGGACGAGGAGATGCCGGGCAGCAATAAGCATTTGAACAGCCATTGATTCCGCTCGCTGAACAGCGAGTAGCGCGACGGCTCCACTTTGGCTTCGGATGGAGAGGCAAGCTTATTTGCCATTTCAAATTCCATACCGTTCCCGAACAACCGAATAAACACCCTTCCGTCCGGCGAAACAATCATCCAGTTCAAGGCACCGTTCAGAAATTGATCCGAGTATTCCGACAGATCAATCACCGCGCGAGGGGAATGGCGTTCCATGAAAACAGCTAGCAGGAGTTGAACGTCACCTGATTCCTTATCGCTTAAAGCTCGAAAGCGCAAGATATGGTGTCCGACCAAATCACGAAAACGGTCTGAACGATAAACGCCTTCAATCCTGCGATTGACGAGGACCCGTTTTGGATGATCACGCAGCGGGAGAGCGACGAAACCGTGATCAGATTCAATCTGATCCGGCAAAACCCACCTCCCGACACGATGCCCAAGCCGTCGCAATCCCTCCTGCAAGGCTTGATCAAGATAGCGCCGCCGCTCTTCATATTTTCGGCCTACATTCATATATGAACACAAATATATTCGTGAGCACAGATAATGTCAAGGCGGTGCAAATATAATATGGACTCCTTGGCAGGAAACGCCCTCTTTATCGGATACGCTTAAATGACCGACTTATCCGCCCACGAGGCAGACTGAACGGGTGTTGTCTGCGGGAAAGAAGAGATCGGGAAAGCAGGTCGGGTAAGTGTATCCGCGTAAGCGTGGAGCCCGTCAGGGACACGGTATTTGAGTCTCAATCTCTATGTCCCTATGGGCACATCTGTATAAGTGGTGCATTCCTCCAAATGCACCAATGTAAGAGGGCGCTGGTTTTTTGTGCGTTTACCACGGCCAGCTAAATGGTCACGCAAGCGCTCCTGAAGATTGCGGGCCGATCCTGTATAATGATAACCGTTTGTTCCCAAGAGAACATAGACACCAGGCCCATCCGGTATGCGACCTATTTCTGTTGAAAGCATAGACATAAATAAATGGTGGCGAGGGAAGGATTCGAACCTTCGAAGGAATAATCCAACAGATTTACAGTCTGCCCCGTTTGGCCGCTTCGGTACCTCGCCACATAATGCTACGCTGATCGGATTTGTTATTTCCGACGGTGGAACTGTAAGGATAAATTATTTTTTGTCCACACTGCAATAAAAAGATTTATTTCGGGCCGGTGGACTCCCGCTCTACAAGCTCCGGTTCAAGCACGATTTCCTCTCCACAGGTTTCCGACGCGCCTTGCACCTTGTTCAACATATGCGTAAAGGCCGCAGATGCCATGGCCTCCACCGGTTGCCGTACCGTAGTCAAGGCCGGCACCGACAAGCGCGATAACGGGATATCGTCGTAGCCCGTCAAGGAAATATCCCGCGGCACACACACGCCCCGCTCCGCTAATCCGCGCAGCAATCCCAACGCGATGACATCATTCGACGCCACGATGGCCGTGGGCGCAAGATGGCCTTCCAACGACAAATCACAAGCGGCCGCATACCCGGCTTCCAGTAGCCGTTCCGGGCGATATACCATGTGACGCGGCGACAAAGAGGCCCCTGTTCCCGTCAACGCCCTCCGCAATGCTTCCCCGCGCTGCCGGTGTACAGGCAAATCCAATCCGATAAACGCAAGACGACGATGCCCCAATGTCGTAAGATGCCGGACAATCAAAACCATCGCTTTACGTTCATCCACGCTAACGGTCTTTGCCCCCCTCAACACTGTACCCGTGCCGAGACGAACCACCGGCATGTTTTTCTCCCGGAAACGCTTTGTCCACCCCGTATCCCGGCCGCTCCCAATAATAATCAGTCCGTCAATATGATGTTTTAACAAGCCGGCGACATCCAGATTCCACGCTTTGCGATTTTCAAATCCGCCCAGAACCAGCGAATACTGCGCCTCATGCGCCAGCCGCTGCAATGCGCCAATCATCGGCCCAAAATACGGGTCGGCAAAATCATACACCACCACGCCCAACGTCCGCGCTTGTCCGCCTTGTAGAATGCGCGCCGTGACATTCGGCGTGTACCCCATGCGCTCCGCCGTGCGGTGTATACGGCGCACCGTCGCCTCCGGCACTCCAATACCGCCTGCCGTTCCGCTTAACGCCCGCGAAACCAGCGATACAGAAACGCCCAGCCGTTGAGCAATTTGTTTTTGCGTAGTCATGCTTTGTTCTGCCGCCATGGCGGTGTCTCCGGCAGCAATGCATTAAATTCATCCGCCAAATCCCGGGCATACGCCGCATCAAAACGCCCCGCCAGAAAACGGTCATACGCTTCTTCCCGGAACCTGCGCCACGACGCTTCTTCATGTCCGGGGTTGATTGGATAAAAACATGCGCCTGCTTCCATGGCCGCGTTTAAGTCTCCGGGCGCATCGCCAATCATCAACACACGTTCGCGGGCATAACGTCCTTTCATCGCCAGCGCAAGACATTCGGCTTTGGCGCCGATTTCCGGGCCGGCCACCATCTGCACATACTGAAGCAAGTCGTGCCGGCCCCACTCATGCATCACGGTCGTGGTCGGCGTCTGCGACACCACAAAGACATCCGAGTGTGCGTGCATCCGTTCAAGACTTTCGCGCACGCCGGGAAATACCGGCACCAAGTCAATTTTTTCCCGCACATTACGATTAATTTCCTCGCTCCACGCCAGCATCCGGCGCAAGACATCATTACCGGTACGCTTTACTTCATCCTCCAGCGTGTCGTTGCTTAACGCCACACCGGATTCAACAAACGAACGAATCGCCTCCAACTCGGGCAACGGCACGCCGGTTTCAACAACATCCGTCCACTCGGCCAGTTCCTCAAATATTTTCAGCAACGCTTTAAAGCGATTCGCGCCGCGCCATTGCGAATACAAATTCACAAACTCGGCGGCTTGCACCACAAACGGCGCAATGGATTCCAGCTCAAAATGTTTGATGATTTCGCCATGAAAACAAAGTTTTTGCTTAAGTTCCATGGAATGAAACACGCACCCGTCCGAATCCACGCCGACCAACGTGTCATGCTGTTTGTTAAAATGAATCAAATGCTCCCGCGAATACGCCATTACACTCCCGAAAAAGCCGAAAAACCGCCATCCACCGGCACGACAATGCCTGTCACAAACGCAGACGCCGGAGAAACCAGCCATAACAAAGCGCCTAGCAAATCGCCAGGCTCCCCGAAGCGTCCCATGGGTGTATGATCCAGAATCTGCGTGCCGCGCGCCGTGAGTTCACCGGTTTTTTCGTCGCGCAACAAGAATTTATTTTGCGCTGTTTCAAAAAATCCCGGCGCAATCGCGTTTACACGCACGCGGGTCGCGCCTGCTTGATTTAAATGTACAGCCAGCCATTGCGTAAAATTATTAATCGCGGCTTTCGCGCCGGAGTACGCCACAATACGCGTCAAAGGCCGGAACGAATTCATTGATGAAATATTCACAATCACGCCCTGATTACGTTCACGCATGTGTTTGCCAAAGACCTGACTCGGCAGGACCGTGCCCAGAAAATTCAAATCAAACACCCAACGCAACGCATCCGGCGGAAGATCGAAAAAAGACAAATCCGGCGAAGTCGTTGCTTCTTTTTTATTGCCCCCGGCCCCGTTCACTAAAATATCCACGTATCCGTAAGCCGCGAGCGTTTGTTGCGCGGCGGCTTCCATGCTGGCGCGCTCCAGCACATTCGCTTGTATAGCCAGAGCATCGCCGCCGCTTAACCGGATTTCATTCGCCACACGTTCGGCCGCTTCACGCGACAAATCCAACACGGCAATTTTTGCGCCGCGCGCGCCCAGCGCTTTTGCCATCGCGCTTCCCAGCACGCCCCCCGCCCCGGTCAACGCCGCTACTTTTCCGCGAATATCAAATAATGCGTCCATCATTTTTCCTTTATTCCGCTGTCCATTGGGTGTGAAAGAATGTACCGCGAGGTTGGTCCACACGCTCATACGTGTGCGCTCCGAAATAGTCGCGTTGCGCTTGAAGCAGGTTGGCCGGCAACCGCGCCGAGCTATACCCGTCGTAATACGCCAGCGCCGATGAAAACGCAGGCGCCGGAATACCCAAACGTGTAGCTTCCATCAATACCCGACGCCATCCTTCTTGCGCGGCGCCGAGCGCTTCCGCAAAATACGGATCCATCATCAAATTGGGCAGCGCCGGTTGACGGTCATACGCTTCTTTAATGCGGCTGAGAAATCGCGCGCGGATAATGCAACCTTCGCGCCATACCATGGCAATTTCCCCGGGTTTCAACGTCCATCCATACTCATCCGACGCAGCTTGGATTAACGCAAATCCTTGCGCATACGCACAAATTTTCGACGCGAATAACGCGTCGCGAATAGCCGATATAAACGCCTCGCGGTCTCCCTGGAATGTAGCTTCCGGTTTTTGAAGCGCCCCGGACGCGGCTACACGCTCTTCTTTCATCGCCGACAAACAACGCGCAAAAACCGCTTCGGCGATGGTCGGCGCCGGAACCCCTAAATCCAGCGCAACCTGACTGGTCCATTTCCCGGTGCCTTTTTGTCCCGCGGTGTCCAAAATCATATCCACGGTGAAAGACCCGGTTGCCTCGTCTTTGTGCTCAAAGATACGGGACGTAATGGCTATTAGATACGAATCCAAGTCTCCTTCGTTCCACGATTTAAACGTAGCCGCCAACGCAGGCGGCGTCATGCCGAGCGCCCGTTGCAATAAGGTATACGCTTCGCCAATTAACTGCATGTCGGCATATTCAATGCCGTTATGCACCATTTTCACAAAATGCCCCGCGCCTTCCGGCCCGATATACGCGCAACACGGCGTGCCATCCGCTACTTTAGCCGCCATAGATTGAAAAATAGGTTGCACATGTTCCCAGGCCTCGTGTGATCCACCGGGCATCATGCTGGGACCGCGCAACGCGCCTTCCTCCCCGCCCGACACCCCCATGCCGATAAAACGGAATCCCTCCGCTTCGAGTCGTTTGACGCGCCTTGTGGTATCCGCGAAATGGGAATTGCCGCCGTCTATGATTATATCGCCCGGTTGCAGCTTCGGCAGCAATTGATCAATCACGTCATCCACGGCTTTGCCCGCGGGCACCATCATCATTATGCGCCGGGGCGTTTTTAACGTCGCAATAAAGACATCGGCGTCCGCGCACGCGGTTAATCCATCCCCGGCATCAAACGCCGCGCGTTTCCCCGCATCTACGTCCAACCCGGCCACACGAAACCCTTTGCCGGCCATGTTCCGAGCCAGATTCAATCCCATCACCCCTAAGCCTACTACTCCAATATCACATACAGACATACGATGATCTCCCGTTAAAAATGATTGACGTTTTTTACCGGAGCCCGTATAAAAGTGTCAAGCTCAATCGTTTGAGTAATAACCATTACGGAGTTCGCGCATGATAACAACCCCCAGTGTAGACGAAGCAGCCGCACGCGAGATCGTGCAGCAAGCCATGGCCGGCGAAGCGCTGGATGGACGGCGGTTGCTGGTTCTGATTCCGGATCATACGCGCACATGCCCGATGGGCATGATGTTCCGTCTTCTTTACGAAGCTGTGGCGGACCGCGTGGCTGCGTTGGATTTTCTGATCGCGCTAGGCACGCACCCGCCTATGTCCATGAACCATATGTATGAACGGGTCGAGATTACGGAAGCCGAGCATCACCGGCAATTTCCCAAAGCGCGTTTTTTTAATCATGCGTGGGACGATCCAGCCCAGTTAATATCTGTTGGTCAGTTGGTGAAAAAAGATGTCGCGGAATTAACAGACGGCTTGTTTGAGATGGATGTGCCGGTGACGTGTAACCGGATGGTAAATGAATACGATCAGATATTAATTATCGGGCCGGTGTTTCCGCATGAAGTGGTGGGGTTTTCGGGCGGGAACAAATATATTTTCCCGGGCATTTCGGGTCCCGAAGTGTTGAATTTTTTTCACTGGCTTGGCGCGGTCATCACCAACCCGCGAATCATCGGCAACAAATGGACGCCGGTACGCAAAGTCATTGACCGGTCGGCGTCGTTCATCCGCACGGAACGCCGGGCGTTTTGCATGGTCGTTAAAGGCACGGGTTTGGCTGGATTATACTACGGCACGCCGGAGGAAGCATGGTCACAGGCAGCCGATTTATCAAACCACGTGCATGTGGAATACCATGATCGTCCTTATCACACCGTTCTTTCGTGCGCGCCGAAAATGTACGACGAGTTGTGGACCGGCGCGAAGTGCATGTACAAATTAGAGCCTGTGCTGGCGGATGGCGCGCAGTTAATTATTTATGCGCCGCATATTCATGAGGTTTCCGTCGCGCACGGAAAAATCATTGAAGCGCTGGGCTATCACACTGTGGCCTATTTTCTGGCGCAGTGGGAACGGTTCAAAGATTATCCATGGGGCGTGCTTGCGCATTCCACGCACGTAAAAGGAATTGGACGCTACGAAAACGGTGTGGAAATTGCCCGCGTGAACGTCATTCTGGCTACCAGCATTCCCGAAGAAACGTGTCGGCGCATCAATCTCGGGTACATGAATTACCGGGACATCCATCCGGAAGCGTATACCGGTCGCGAAGACGAAGGCGTGTTATGCGTGCCGAAAGCAGGCGAGATTTTGTATCGCTGGAAAGATGCGCCTCCGGAACTCGGAGGGAACGCCGGCGGAGTTATAAAAAAAAGCTAACAGCAATCTAACCATTGTCCGCTTGAGCGTTTGAGATCTTCCGCGTACTTTTTGCGCGGGCTTTTTTATTAACAGCGCCCGGAAAAGGAACGTATGTCACATTATTTTTCCCGCTTGATTGCGGTTTGCACGGTTTTCGCTTTACTTGACACCCTTTATGCTTTTGGAAACGACTCCCCTCCCGCGGATAAAGCCACGCGATCCACGTCGGCGGTGCGCACCGCGGCGCAAATCGTCGCCGGTAAGGATTTGAGCCATCCCGCCACGCGCGCGATGGTGGCCGCTGAAATGGCATCGGCGGAACAGGCGCGTTACGCAGGCGTGCTGGAGAAAGCTAAAAGGCTTGGCATCCCTATCCGCATCGAAGGTCCCGGACATCAAGTCGCCATTTTGTATGATATCCGCGACAACAAACCCCTGTACCGCAAAACCATGAACCGGAATGCGGCGATATCCAGCGCGGCCAATCTTGTGGGTTTTGCTCCATACCTTTTAAACGGTACCGGGATAAAAGTCGGTGTGTGGGACGCAGGCTCGGTGCGCCGCACGCATCAGGAATTCACGCTGGATCGCGTCACGAACATTAACGTGGTCGCCACCGACGACCACGCCACCCACGTGGCAGGCACGATTGCCGCCGCAGGCGTCACCGCCACCGCGCGCGGAATGGCGACCAATGTGTTTGTCGTCTCCTACGACTGGGACAACGATTACTCCGAAATGACGGCAGCCGGAGCCGCCACCGCGACGCAAACCAACAAAGTTCCCATTTCCAATCACTCGTATGGCTATCAGGCAAGTACTTCCGACATGGGCGTATATAACGAGGAAGCGGTCACGGTAGACGAAATTCTTGTCGGTTTGCCTTATTACCTTCCCTTCTGGGCCGCAGGCAACGAACAGGACGAACTTACCGCGAAAGACGGCTACCAGTCCATCACCTACCTCGGCCTTGCCAAAAACCTTATTACCATCGGCGCGGTCAACGATGCGGTCAGCGGCACCAATCGCTCCCTCGCCGGCGCTTCCATTGCCTATTTCTCAAGCCTCGGCCCTTCCGATGACGGCCGTATCAAGCCCGACATTGTCGCCAACGGCATTTCCCTTTATTCCACAGTGGATGACAGCAATTCCTCCTACGACTCCTACAGCGGCACAAGCATGGCCACGCCTTCCGCCTCTGGATCCGCCGCCCTGCTGATGGAATTGTATGGCCGTGAATTTTCAGGACAATTGATGCGCGCCAGCATGTTGAAAGCGCTTCTGATCCACACCGCCGACGACCTCGGCACCCCCGGCCCAGACTACACGTTCGGGTGGGGCCTGATTAATACCAAAGACGCGGCTGACGTCATTCTCGCTCACAAAAACAGTCCCGGCTCTCCCAAGATGATCGAAGGCACCGTCACAACATCCGCGCGCGCATTCACGAACGAGTTCACGTGGGACGGCATTAGCGCCATTCGCGCCACTCTTGCGTGGACCGATCCGGCTGGCTCCGCCCAGAACGACAACAGCCGCACGCCGGTCCTCCGCAATAACCTCGACCTGCGCATCATCGCTCCCGACGGTTCCACGGTTCACCAACCCTACGTCATGCCGTTCGTAGGAAACTGGTCCGACGCCTCCATGGCGTCCGCCGCCACCACGGGCAGCAACTACGTGGATAATGTTGAACGCGTAGACATTGCTTCCCCCGCCCAAGCCGGGCTGTACAAAGCCGTTGTGTCCTACGGCGGAACTTTGTCCACCGCGTCGCAAGTCTACTCCCTCATTCTAACCGGCGGCACCGATGCCGACCAAGCCGTCATCGCCAACGCAGGGCTCGCGCTTGTATCCGAAAGTTGCGGCGGAGGTAACGGGACGCCGGATCCGGGTGAAGTGGTCGGCCTCACGCTTGCGTTGCGCAACAACGGCACGATTGACACAACCAACCTTGTCGCCACGCTGCTTGGCACCGGAGGCGTTACGGCTCCCAGTCCCGCGCAAAACTACGGCGCTCTTGTCGCAGGCGGCGCGCCCGTCACCAATAGTTTCTCGTTTACCGCAAACGGCGAATGCGGGGACACGATCACCGCGACGTTTACTCTCGCCGATGGCACCAATGACTACGGCACAATTACCCAAACCTACACGCTCGGCGAAATGTCCGCTCTCACGGTGACCAACGCCAACACCGCCGCGATTGTCATCAACGACGACGATCCCGCCAGCCCGTATCCGTCCACCATCCAGGTTTCAGGACTGGCGGGCACAGTCAGCAAAGTCACCGTGACTCTTGCCGGCTTCTCGCACACGTATCCGTCCGACCTCGACATTGTTCTTGCCGGTCCGGACGGGCAGCGCGTGGCGCTCATGGGCTCCGTTGGCGGCGCTTCCAGCGTCAATGGTTTGACCCTCACATTCGACGATGACGCAGTCGGACCGGTCGGCACACCGATGACCTCGGGCCTGTTTAAGCCCAGTGGATCCGTCAGCGCCATGCCTTCGCCTGCCCCGGGCGGGCCGTATGCCGGCAGCCTTTCGGAATTCGTGGGCGGCAATCCTAACGGCACCTGGTCCTTGTATGTCAACGATGCCGCCGCCGCCGACACAGGGCTGATCGCATCGGGTTGGAAAATCGCCCTTACCGTGGGCGAACCGGTCTGCTGCTCCAGCAATCAACCGCCTGCCTTTGTGCCGATCGGACCGCAAACCGTCGCTGTCGGCGAAACCCTCACGTTCCCGGTCATTGCGCGCGATCTAACCGATGGCGATGCCATCACCCTTGACGCGCTGATACTTCCCACCGGGGCGACGTTCGCGAGCACCAATGGATTTGGTATCGTCACAAACCAGTTTGTCTGGAACAACGCCTCCCCGACCGGCACATACGCAGCAACGTTCAGAGCTACCGACAAGGATGGCACCAACCTCTTGTCCGTGGCTATTGACGTCTTTCTTCCTCCGCCCGCGACGCCTGCCGCAATCTGGGCGTCCTCCACCAACGGGGCGGGCTTCACGGCCTCCTGGAGCGCTTCACCCAACGCCGCGAGTTATCGCCTTGATGTTGCCACCAACGACACGTTCACCGGCGGTGGCAGCGGCCAGGAAACCCTGATCAACGAAGGTTTCGCGGGCGGCACAACGCCTCCCGACGGCTGGACGTTCAACTCCATCGCCACCTATACTACCGCAGGTAATTACGGAAACGCCCCGCCGTCCCTTAAGTTTGACGCCACAGGCGACCGTATTGTAACCCCTGCCTTGCAAAGCCCCACGAATCTCAGTTTCTGGGTCAAAGGCCAAGGGGTAAACACCTCCTCCGCCCTGCTTGTCGAAGGCGCCAGCGGGGGCGCGTGGAGTACCATCGCGAATTTTGTTCCGCTCCCGACAAGCGCCACGACGCTCTCGACGCCGGTGGACAATACCGTCACCAACATCCGGTTCACCTACACAAAAAGCGTGGGGAACGTCGCTCTGGATGACGTGCGGATCACCGCCGACGCCTCCGCTCCGAGTTACGTGCCCGGCTACTCCAATCTTACCGTTGCGGGCACCTCGCAGATTGTCGGCGGACTTGATCAGGGTGTGACGTATTTCTTCCGTGCCCGCGCGGTGAACGAAGGCGGCACAAGCTCCAACACTGCCGTCGCCAACGTAACAACCACGCTTGATGACAGCCCGCCGGTATTCACCAGCGGCACCGGCCCCTACGCAACCACTACCGGCGTTGAAGTCGCTTTTGCGGTAACGGCATCCGGGTATCCTGCGCCCGCCATTACCCTCGACACCACAACCGCCTCCGGTGGTTATACCTTCAACGCAGGCACCCTCGCGTATATCCCGCCTGTACCCGATGCAGGCACCCAGACTTTTTCGTTTGTCGCCAGCAACACGGAAGGCGCCGCCACACAAACAGTCAGCGTGATTGTAACCGAAGGGCCACCCCCGGCCCCGGTTTCCGTATGGGCGGCCAGCACCAATGCCACGGACTTTACCGCCGCGTGGAACGAAGTCACCGGCGCCACTAGCTACCGCCTTGACGTCGGCGAAAATGAACAGTTCTCCGACGGCTCCTCTGGAGACGGTGGAACGGAATCGTTCTCCGACATCAGCGGCACCGGCGGCAGTTATCTCACGAGAAACTGGACCAACAACGGTGTTGCATGGACCGCATACAAAGCGCGCACCGACCAGACCATAAACAGCAGCGAAACCATCTGCTTGAAACACGAATCCGGCGCTTATTTTGTCTCGGGCACAATCACCGGCGGCGTGGACACGGTGTCCATTGTAAGCCAGCAGAAGTACTCCGGGAGTGGAGGCACGTTCGATATTTTCGTCAATGGAATCAAAGTCGGCGATGCCCTGCCTATTTCCACGGACATCACCACCCATAGCGTCTCGAATATCGGCGTGGTCGGCGACTTCACGCTTATGATTACCAATAGCGGCGCTGTGCGACCGGCTTTCGACGACTTAACGTGGGCCGGCCCGACATCCAGTGGCGAGGCCTATCTCCCCGGGTACTCCAATCTCGTCGTGAACGGCACAAACCAGCCCGTGACCGGCCTCACGCCGGGCGGGACGTATTATTTCCGCGCACGTTCGGTCAACGACGGCGGCACAAGCCCGGACTCGCCGGTCGCCGAAGTCACGACGCCGCTGTCCGATTCACCGCCGTCTTTTGGTGCCAACCCCGGCCCGGTCAGTGCGACCACCGGCGTGTCGGTGGCATTTACCGTCGTCGCCACCGGCGTGCCTGAACCGGCGTTAACCCTGGACGAAACCACCGCCACATCCGGATACTCGTTTAATGCCGCTTCCGGGCTGCTCACTTATATCCCGCCTGTCACGGACATTGGGGCGCAGACCTTTAACTTTACGGCCTCTAACACCGAAGGCGCGGCGACGCAGATTGTCAGCGTCGTGGTTGCCGATGCGCCCGCCGGTCCTCCGCTTGCCCCCGCCGCCATTTGGGCCAGCAGCACCAACGCCACCGGCTTTACCGCGGCATGGTCCGCATCCGCGAATGCCACCGAATACCGCTTGGATGTATCAACCAACGCCACGTTCGGAACATCCGGTGGCAGCGGGGATAGTCAAACCGAGCCGTTTACCGGGATCGCAGGCGGCACGACCAGCAGTTACCTTACCCGGAACTGGAACAACAACGGTATCGCATGGACCGCATATAAAGCGCGCGTTGACCAGACGATCAACAGCAGCGCAACCATCTGTCTAAAAGACGAAGCGGGCGCTTACTTTGTCTCGGGCACAATCACCGGCGGCGTGGACACTATATCCATTACCAGCCAACAAAAATTCTCCGGCAGTGGTGGCGCGTTCGATATTTTCGTCAATGGGGTCAAAGTAGGCAATGCCATTCCCATTACCAGCAGTATCACGACCCACAGCATTTCCAATATCGGAGTGACCGGAGATTTCACGCTCATGATCACAAACAATGGCGCTGTGCGACCGGCTTTCGATGACCTTACCTGGACCGCGCCCGGCGGCACGGATCCCGATTATGTTCCCGGGTACTCCAACCTCGTTGTCGCCTCCACCAGCCAAGCCGTCAGCGGCCTGACCGAAGGACTTACCTATTATTTCCGCGCCCGCGCGGTGAACGATGAAGGAACCAGCCCGGACTCGCCTACCGGCAGCGTGATCACAGCCGCTTCCGCCGACGACGATAGCAACGATGACGGTATTCCCGATGCATGGCTGGATGGGCACGGGTTAAGTCCAACCAACGACGCGGCCCATACGATTCCCGGAGGGGGCGCCACGTTCTGGGAGGCTTATGTGTTTGACATTGATCCCGTCAATCCACCGCCCGGCTTCAATCGCATTGAAAACGCGGAAGCAGGCGGAAACGGAAATATGGAAATCAATATAGATCCGACTTCCACCGGGCGCGTGTATGACATTTATTGGAAAACCGATCTCAATGAAACCAACTGGATTGCATTCGGACTGAACCAATTCGGAACCGGAAGCAATCTGATCTTTATGCTTACCAACGAATTGCCGATGCAGTTTTACCGGACCGGCGCGAGTTTGCCCGAATAACAGGAACGCCGGTGAGGGCGCCCGGCCCACAGAAAAGGCGGCGGTTTGAGCCCCGTGAGGGGCGTTGCCCCAACGGGGGCTCACGCCCAAACCGCCCTACCCTCAAATCCCGGTAACCGTCACGAAGGGGACTATGCCGCGTGCGGCGACGGCGTCGAAGTGGGCCGGGAGCAGGGTTAACGCGTTAGCCGTGCCGCAGGCAACACCCCAGGCAGCGGCTTCGACCGGGGTCATGCCTTCGCTTAGGCCGGCCGCGAAGCCGGCGGTTACGCAGTCCCCGCTGCCAATGGGATTAACGAGGTCAATTGTCGGGGGACAAATACGCCACGCACGATCCGGTTCTACCAGCCACGCTCCATGGGGACCATCGGTAACTAATACCCGGCGAGCGCCGCTCCGGCACAACCGGCGCGAAGCTTCGAGCAGATCGGCTTCATGCTCCACGGGTGCGCCGCATGTGGCCGCTAATTCTTTCCGGTTCAATTTGGCCAGCAACGGTTGTTCTTCCACAGCTTGCAGAAGCGGATTCTTTTGCGAGTCCACCAGCAAGGGAACACCTGCTTCCCGCGCGCGCGCGGCTAACGTGCGATACCAGGCCTCCGGCGCGCCCGGCATCAGCGCGCCGGACAACACCACCATCGTGGCGCGACGAAGCAGGTTCTCATACGCGGAAAGGTAGGCGTCCCATTCCTCCTGCGACGGCAAAGGCGCTTCTTCGACCAACTCTGTGACGTCCCCCGTACGCGCGTCCAGTAGCGTATCACATATTCGCGTAGGGCCTTCGGTTTCCACCGGCACAACGTCAATTCCTTCATCAGCCAAAGTGCGAAGCGCCATGCTACCGGTGTCCCCGCCGAAAAACGAAAGCACGCGGGCGGGCGCGCCGATTAGGTGTAGCGCGCGTCCTACGTTTACGCCTTTGCCCGCCACCGACACCGCGACCGCGCGGGCGCGGTTGACGTCGCCCACGCGGATTTCCTCAAAATGCATCGTGCGTTGGATGACCGGCGTCAACGATAGCGATAGTATGTCCGATGCTTTATTCATGGCATGTATTCTTTTGCGGCCCCTTGTTGCGCAAGGCTTAGTATTTCGGACGGCGTCATATTATGGGGCATATCACTCCACATGCGCATCAAACGCGCCGGGACCCACTGTCCGACCTGTTCGTAAAAAGCATTGCGATCCCGCAGGTCGGGGAAATGACGTTTAGCCCATATACTGGTGTATCCGATAGCGTCTCCGCGTTGCAATAAAGTATGTCCATGAAATAACTGAGCGCTTTTATGCAAATACGTCTGATACGGTTGAATATCGCGATCACACCACCATGCCATGTCGAACAGCGGCTTATCCGCGTTTTGTCCGGGGCCTGCAGCGACAGGCACATGCAAGCGCTCGGCGGTTTCCAGCACAAAATGCAAATGGGACCGGGCTGCGCCATCAGGCAAATGCAAGCGCAGCGCTATCGCGCCAACGCCTTCGCGCATAGTCGCTTCAAGGATCCGCAGAAACTGGGGCTCGCCCATGTCTTCTTTATCGCTCCATACCAGGCACGGGATTCCCCCCGCGCCAAGTATAAACCGGGTCGCGGTTTTAACATCGGGAATGCCCGCGGCAGCAGGCGGAATGGTGTACAAAGGATCCCACGGCGCCGCGCGTTTTCTACGTTGAAGAAAATCCTCTTCAGGCCGTCCGAGCCTGCGGTACGGCAACCCCACACCTCCCAGGATTAACCGTCCCGGGCGGGCGGTTTGGCCGTGCATGGCATGCATAAGCTCGCGCGAAAACACGGGGAACGTCATGCCGACACATGTGCGGATATTCAACGCGCATCCCGCATCATGAAATTCCTCCAGCCCGTCCATGTCATCTTCGTTAAACAACCCTACCGCATACCATCCCGCACAGCGCGCGCCCCACGCCAGCGATGAAGGCGTCTGTGAAGAAGCCGGGGTAGTCGAAGCCGTGGAAAGCATAACGTTTACCGTTGGACTCGGAGATTGAGGGACCACAATCCCTTGTTCCAGTTGGTCCGCAAGCCTACGCACGGCCTCGCATCGCCGCGCGGGTTGGGCGCTCCGCAATTGTTCTTCCAGCGCGGTTCGATTCATTGCGCTTATCCAAAATGGCGGAAAACCATATACGCGCCCATGACCAGCGCCATGCCCCACATCAGCGGATGCATGTCGCGCACGCGACCCGCAAGCAGTTTGATCAGCGGGTAACTCAGGAATCCAAGCGCTAATCCATCCGCAATGGAATAGGTTAATGGAATGCCCAGCACAATGAGAAACGCTGGCAATGCTTCCGTGACATCGTCCCACGCCACGTTTTGAATATTTGACGCCATGAACAAGCCGACCAGCACAAGCGCGGGCGCGGTAATGGGAGGGTACGAAGCCACCACGGCAATAAGCGGCGAGAAACATAGTGCGATGAGAAAACAAAGTGCCACCACAACACCAACCAATCCCGTGCGACCGCCTTGTTCCACGCCGGAAGCGCTTTCGATATAGCTCGTCACGGTGCTGGTGCCCAGTAGCGACCCAAGTATGGTGGCAATCGCGTCGGACATAAGCGCCCGTTTCGCGCGCGGCAACGTGTTGTTTTGAATCAAACCCGCGCGCTCGGTCACGCCGACCAGCGTGCCGATCGTGTCGAACAAATCTGTAAAAACCAGCATGACGATAAACGGCAGAAACGTCAGCGACAATGCGGAACGCACATCCAGTTGAAATACAGCCGGATTTTCAATAGTCGGCAACCCGATTATCGCGCGTGGAGTTTCCACCAAACCGAACGCAAGCGCTATCAGCGAGGATAAAAGAATGCCGATCAGGATGGAGCCCGTTACGCGGCGGGCGTGCAACGCGGTCATAACAAGAAAACCAAACACAAACAACATCGGTCCCGCTTCAAGCACATGATGGTTCAGCGACACCAACGTGCCGGGATTCGCGACAATCCAACCGCCGTTTCGCAAACCGATAAATGTGATAAACAACCCAATGCCCACAGAAATGCCCGCCCGCATGGAAGGGCTTAGCGCGCGGATAATTGCTTCCCGCACGCCTAACAATGAAAGAAGGAGAAACGTAACGCCGGAAATAAACACCATGCCTAAAGCCGTCTGCCAGGCGTGGGCAACGCCTGCGGCAGTCAGGCTCATGACAATGGAAACAAACAAATGATTGTTCCCCATGCCGGGCGCTTGCGCAATAGGATAGCCCGCATATAAACCCATTATCGCGGTGGCGATCGCGGCGGCTACACAGGTCGCAAGCATGACCGCCTGCGGATCCATACCGGTTGGCTGGCCCGCGAAATCCGTGGCAAGCACCGCGGGATTTACGAAGATAATGTAGGCCATCGTAAAAAACGTGGTCAGTCCCGCTACGATTTCGGTGCGGACCGTAGTGCCGTGCGCTTTTAACTGAAAGAAATTTAACACATTCATAGCCGCCTATGGTCATTTTTTCCGGGAGCGGCGTCAATCTTTTAGCCTATCCAATCCGGGCTTCCCGGCATCGTCTTCTGATATCATTTGATATTCGTGCCCGGAGATGCTAGGACATATCTTCTCTTAAAAAAAAACATAGCTATAATGCAGGAGTATGATTGGTATGAGCCGGATATTTAATTTTAGCGCGGGCCCCTCGACATTGCCTTTGCCGGTATTGGAAGAAGTGCAGAAAGAATTGTTGGATTATCACGGCACGGGCATGTCTATCATGGAAGACAGCCATCGTGGCAAAGCGTACGACGCCGTGCACCAGGAAGCGATTGCGAACATCACCGAGCTGCTGGGCTTGACAAGTGATTATGCCGTTCTTTTTCTTACAGGGGGCGCAAGCGGACAATTTGCGATGGTCCCGATGAACCTGCTGGGCAAAGGCCAAGTTGCCGACTACACCAACTCCGGCTCGTGGGCGGCGAAAGCAATCAAAGAAGCAAAAATCATTGGCGATGTAAACGTAGTCGCTGATTGCGGAAAAGAAATTCCGACACGCGTGCCGTCCGCCGACGAACTGACGTGGACGCCGGGCGCTGCGTACGCGCATATTACATCAAACGAAACCATTTCCGGCGCGCAATGGAAAGTGTTCCCCGCGACCGAAGCGCCTTTGGTCGCGGACATGTCATCGGACATCCTTTCGCGGCCGCTGGACATCGCGCAATTCGGCTTGATTTACGCCGGCGCGCAAAAAAACCTTGGACCGGCGGGCGTGACGTTGGTTATTTTGCGCAAAGACTTGGCGGAACGCGCGCCGGATCATGTGCCTGCGATGTTCCGCTATGCCACGCATCTCAAAGAAAATTCCTTGTACAACACACCGCCTACGTTTGCCATTTATGTGCTGATGCTTGTCACACGATGGCTGAAGGATTTAGGCGGATTAAACGCCATGCAGGAAATCAACAAACGGAAAGCAGGACGGATGTACAGCGTTATTGATGCTTCGGATTTCTACCGGGGCACAGCCGTCCCGGAATGCCGTTCGGACATGAACGTGACTTTCCGTTTGCCCAGCGAGGAACTGGAGGAACGCTTTGTTAAAGAAGCAAGCGCCTTGGGCATGAAAGGATTGAAAGGGCATCGGTCGGTGGGTGGCATCCGCGCTTCGATCTACAATGCCATGCCGGAGGCGGGCGTGGAAACGCTGTTGTCGTTCATGAAAGAATTTGAAGCGAAGAATGGCTGATTGACCAGCGCCCCGGTCCCCGGTAGTATACATGTTTTTTGCGCGCCCGTAGCTCAATTGGATAGAGCGTCAGCCTCCGGAGCTGAAGGTTACAGGTTCGACCCCTGTCGGGCGCACCAGTTTACGAGGCGTCGCTTTTCGCGTCTTTCACGATTTCATGCAGAATCGTGTGGTATCCTTTACCTTGATCCATTTCCGAGTGCATTTCGTGCATAACCGTGGTCGTGCCTTTTTCCGTGTCATCTACCACATGCAACGTAGAAGACCCAACCCGAATACGGTCGCCATTTTGAATATGCATAAATTCAATTTTCTCGCCATTCAGAAAGGTACCGTTTTTGGACGAAAGATCTTTGACGTAATACTGGCCGTCCTGGAAACGAATGCCGCAATGCAAGCGTGACGCTTTTTCGTCATCCAGCACAATGTCGGCTTTCGGGCTGCGGCCAATCGTCAACGGCTGGTCGCTTAACGCAATCTGTTCCGGGGCCTCGCCTGCTTTTTGATATCGGAGATACATGATGTCTACTATCCTTCGACTAATAGAGATAGTGTACCCACCTTAACATCGGGAGACAATCCCCTAAATCTGTTTCTTTTCGATCAGCGCCTTGAAGTAGGGAGATAGAAGCTGTGTCTATCTGATCCGGTTTCGTCATTACACATTCATTGCAAAGGAATTACCCATCAATCGCCATTATTTCTATGTCCCCTCATTCCCGACTCTGGCCCTGAAAAGCGATTCTCCCGCAGGGGCGCAGAGGAAAGCTGTTCAAGTGGGGGCGGCGGGAAGGGTATGGCAACAGCGATGGTCCCATGAACGGTTCGGTGAGGAGATGCCGCTCTGCTTGCGTTGGGGTGTGTGGCATCGTACACTAATAGGCAATGAAGACCGTATACATAGAAACGTCTATTCCGAGCTACCTGACGGCAAAACCAAGTCGAGACGTGAGAGCCACCGCTTGGCAGCAACTCACCTCTCAATGGTGGGAGCAGGAGAGGCCCAAGTACGAGCTATTCATCTCAGAGCTTGTTCTAGCCGAGGCGGGAGCAGGCGATCCGAGCGCTGCTCAACGGAGACTGAACTCGCTGCAGGGCATTTCCGCGTTGGCCATATCCGATGAAGCGAAGCTGCTTGCCACCCGCCTTGTCGCTGATGTCGGCTACACATGTCCGGAAATCTGCACACCCCTGGAACTACTTTCAGAGGAGGAAACGGAAGATGTATAAAGATGACATTATTACAGAAGTATGGCGAAATCGTGATACGTACGCACGAAAGCATAACCACAATATTGACGAAATCGTCGCCGACTTGCGTAGGCGTGAACAATCCCATCCTGACCGTATTGTAGACCTGCGTCACCGCACAAAGCTTTCCACCACTACAAAATGAACGCGCCAGCGTGTTCGTTTTGAATGAAAATTGCAGGAATTGGGGCGGAGAAATCATGGCGGGTTGAGCAATCCCATGGGTCGCGTCTCCCGTAGTGCGCCTCTCTTCTCCATGCCCCGGTGACTCCGTGGTGCACTCCCGGTTTATTCGAAGGCAGCAAATGTCGTTTGTAGTTCATGTAAGCATTGGCCAATCCGGGGAGGTCCGTTAGGGACAGAGCTTTTATGGCTTTCTGTACGCATGAGGCGATGCTCTGGTTAGCTATTCCTCTGTTCCACGAGGTCGCCCTCTACATACTGGTGTATCATGGACGAGATCAAGGTTTGGTAGGGAATCCCCCTTTCCATGGCCTTCTTCTGAATGCCCTTAAGGTCATGATCATAGAGCCGAATGGTTACTCGGCGATCTTTACGGAATGTCTTTCGTGCGATAGCTTTAACCCGTTGAATCTCTTGTCTACTCGGAGTCAAAAGCTTCATCGTCCCGCGTTCGTAGGATTCTAGAATCTCCTGTTCTTCTTTATCAAGTTTCATTTTAGTCACCACCTTTCAAAAAATCCTTTGTTGCCTTTCTGCTCGGTATAATGGTTTTCAGAAAGACGTAGTCTTTATGGGGAATATGAGGGACCAAGTATATATACCCATCGACATTTATAAAATAAATACGTTGTCCAGGGTATTTCGCCTGATTCGGATGGTCGGCAACTTTCCAGTAATCTCCTTCCAGTAGGTGAAATACAACCTGCTCAAAGGAGATGTTTCGCTCACGTTTCAGCCAGTCGTTCTTGTCTGAATCCCATTCATACCTCATAAGGTGAATGTACATCAAACGTGTGTACACTGTCAAATACGCGGTGTAACATTCTTTTTGTGACTAGCGTCTGGCATGAGCCAGGCGCGGCCCTGCTGTTCAATAGCGTAGCGAACGATAAACGCGATAGCCGGGAACTCGCCGACTGTCTACGGACCAACCGTATTCCGCCAGCCTATGTCTGTCCCCGCCATATTCCTAAACTTACAATTACTTAATGATAATTTTGCAATTGCGCGATTGACATTAGCGGCGGTCAAATTAAATTTGTGCGTGTTCAAATGGGAGGAAGCAAGGAGGAAAATGAACGTAAACCAAGCTCATCGGCGCACTGCTGATCGCGCTGGGTAGTCTTCAGCCGCTGCGTGCGGCCGTCATCACAATTGATGCGACGGATCGCGGGTGGTACCGAGATGATGGCTTTCACAATCCGGGCATATTGGAATACTTGGCTGGTGATTTCGCGTGGAGTTACAATTTTCACAACTTCTTCGTATATGAGATCCCTGTATTGTCAGAAGCGATCATATCCGCTGAACTGAGGTTGTGGTCCACAGTGCTGTATGGTACTGGGAGTCCTGAGACGTTCCAGTTGTACCAAGTTAGCACGTCCATCGTTTCGTTGACCAACGGAACGGGTGGCGTTTCGGCGTACCTTGATCTGGGTGGTGGGACGGTGTATGGCTCGCGTATAATATCGACAGCCGATAATGGAACGTATGTTTCGATCACCCTCAACAGCAGCTTCATCGGTGATGCCCAAAATGCAGTAGGTTCGTCCATTGCGCTTGGTGGGCGTATTACCACTGCTTTCACATTCAGCGCATCTGAGAATGCTTTCCGTTTTTCGGAATCGCGACCTCTCTCCGACACCCAGCTCATCCTGACCACGCAGGATGCATCATCAGCGGTTCCGGAGGCGGGGACGGCTTTGCTGTTCCTCGGAGGGTTGGCCGCGTTGGGTGCGATGCGACGGCGGTTGCATGGCACGGGCGGCCGTCAAAAATAGGCTTGAGAAGTCGTTGGGGACATAACATTGGTGGCTTTGGGTTTGTGTCCCGATCACTTAGTCGTCATCATTGTAAGAATAGTATGGTTGTTGCTGACGACGAACCAGCCCCCTCCTCCGTGATAATGCTGGGTGTCAAACAACCTTGACTACTCCACCAACTATACGTATTATATACGTGTATATATGGAGGAATTATGATTAAGAAGCTCACAATCACTGTTGATGAAGAGGTTTATAGCGGATTACATCGGGTTATCGGAAGGCGGAAAATAAGCCATTTTATTGAGGATCTTGTGCGCCCACACGTCTTGAACAAGGGCTTGGACGCCGCGTACGAGAAAATGGCCCAGGATCAAACACGGGAGAAAGAAGCCCTTGAGTGGTCCGAAGGAACGCTGGGTGATAGCCATGCATAGAGGTGATGTGTGGTGGATAAATTTCGATCCATCGGTCGGGGGAGAAACACAGAAGAAAAGGCCAGCGGTGATCATCAGCAACGATGCATCGAATAAACATCTTAATCGCGTGCAAGTGATTCCTCTGACAAGCAATATCGGCAAACTTTATCCGAGTGAAGTCTACGTAAGCGTGAACAAACAACAGAGCAAAGCCATGGCAGACCAACTTGCGACCGTCAGCAAATTACGATTGCTCAACAAAATAGGCCGAGTTTCCCAAGCAGATATGCAACAGCTTGAACATGCGATTCGGATACAACTCGACATGAACGGCTAAATCTGTTTCTTTTCAATCAGCATCTTGAAGTACTCAATGGTCTTGGTCAGTCCCGTTTCGAGATCCATCACGGGCTCCCACTGCAACAAGGCTTTTGCTTTGGCGATATTCGGCTGGCGTATTTTGGGGTCATCTTCCGGCAAGGGTTTATGTACGATTTCGGAGGAGCTGTCGCACAACCGGATGATCTCTTTCGCAAATTCCATCACGCTCATTTCACGCGGATTGCCTATGTTTACGGGCTCGGCGCAATCGCTCATCATCAAGCGGTAAATGCCTTCGATTAAATCGGACACGTAACAAAAACTACGCGTCTGCTGGCCTTCGCCAAACACCGTGATGGGCTCGCCTTTCAGCGCCTGCACAATAAATGTCGGCACCACACGCCCGTCATTAGGGCGCATGCGCGGTCCGTAGGTATTAAAAATGCGAATGATACGGGTTTGCACGTCGTGAAACCGGTGATAAGCCATCGTCATCGCTTCGGCAAACCGTTTGGCTTCGTCATACACGCCGCGCGGACCGATCGGATTTACATTGCCCCAATAAGTTTCTTTCTGAGGATGTTCCAGCGGATCGCCGTACACTTCGGATGTGGACGCCAGGAAAAAGCGCGCCTGCTTGGCGCGCGCAAGTCCCAGCGCTTTGTGGGTTCCCAACGCGCCAACTTTCAGGGTTTGAATCGGCAATTCCAAATAATCAATGGGACTGGCCGGTGAGGCGAAATGGAAAATGTAGTCCACCGGCCCGGGAAAATAAATGTATTCAGTTACATCGTGTTCAATGAATTTGAACTGCTTGTTGCCCGCCAGATGTTCGATGTTCGCCACGTTGCCGGTAATTAAGTTGTCCATGGCCACTACATCATGCCCTTTGGCCAGCAAGTAATCGCTTAAGTGGGATCCCAGGAATCCCGCGCCGCCCGTTACAATGGATACAGGTCTTCTATCGCTCATATAAAGTCCGTTTCTGCTTGAAAGCTTTCGCGTTGATGGGTGGCGCTGAAATCAGTTCATTGCCATCTTCGGGTAGAAGTCCGCCACAAAAGAGCGGATTTCGTCAAGATAAGTTTCATCGTCGTGGCTGGGACGAAGACCTGATACGGAAATATAAGCCCAGCGGTGTGTTACTTTGCTGAATACGCTATCCAGCGCCATATACAACATGCGCTGGTAATGATGCGGGGTTTCCCGGTTTTTCCCCACAAACCAATAGGCGTAATAGCCCTGCGACTCAAAAGCTTGTCCATCGCGCGTGCGGTGGGTGCGGTGCAAATCAAGCACCATGACCTCGAGATCGTCCCGGCCTTCAATAGGCACAGTGATGACGCGGTTACGGGTGATTTTCTGGTTCTGTCCGGTCAAGCAGACTTCAGGACGGTGAATGCTGGATCGTTCCGCGCCGCTTAACACAACCGCGGCCATAACAACTTTTTTCTCCGGATGGACATACCTTTTCTTGAGAATGATGGTGTCATCCGGTAACAAATTTTTCTCTTCGAGTGTCATGCCCGATAAAGCATGTCCGCAATCCGGGCATACAAATTGGTCCTCGAGTTCTTCGGCCTTAAATTCAGCCCGGTGCTCGGGATTCAAACAGAAACGCAATTCACTTCCCTTCCACTCATCAATTTTCGGGGGCAACTTAACTTCAACCCCGGCTACCGCCTGGATTTCGTAACTGACTGTCAGCGCATAAGTGATGGACGCCGCCACCAGCAGGACGATCAAAATTATGTATGGTTTAAATTCGCGAGTTTCCATGCGCGCCACTCCTCTCTGAAATTGATATTCATAAGACTGCCTAAAGCCACCATAAAGCCAATGGCCACGGCAAACACGACATAGCCGGAATAATCATGATAAAGCGTCAAAGCGATTTTTTCGCCAAACGCCTCGGCCACCAGCGCAATCGTTACAATGCGCGCCATGTTGCCAATGATCGCCAACGGGATGGAACTCAGAAATAAAATCCATTTCTTTAATAGCGTTTTCTGAGTGAAATACGCATACACTGCGGTAAGCGCTGTCATAGCCAACAAAGAACGAATGCCCGAGCAGGGATCGGCTACATCGAAATTAAAACCGCCTCCCGCTGTGGAATAAATAGCGGAACCCACTTGCTCCGCTTCAATGCCCAGACCGTTAAGAATCAAAGTGGACGAAGTCGCTGCAAACATACGCAGCGGAAATGTTAATGAATCCAAAAAGTTCATGGGGATGCAGAACAGCAAATAGGCGCAAGGGAAAATCAAAAGTTTAGCTACGCGCCAGCCGTACAAATAAAATGGTACCGCCCAGATCAACAGGCCCAACGCCATCAACGATAAACGGGTCTGCTGCGCGCGCAAACCCACCCAATGCATAAGCAGCGCCGTGATAACCAACGCTAGGCCAATTGAACTGGTGGATTTCGGCGCGGCAATCAATTCGTTTCGTTTAATCCACAACACGATCGCCGATACGCAAGGAATCAGGGGACCGTGGGAGAAATCCCCACCCATGTATTCCCACACTTTCCACATCCACCACAACGAGGACCGGCCGAAGACGTGGGTCTCGAGGGTGTTTCCCTGAAAATTAAACACGAAGAAAAGAAGGCCTATCACCGCCGACGCCAAGCCGATTTTAATCAGCTCGGCTTGGGACAGCGCTGCTAAACGCCAGCGCTCGCTCCAAATTCTGGTCTCAACCGATTCCATACCTTTTTCCCCTTCGACCTGCAACATACCCCGCTAGATGCTTTTGGCAAATAGATTTGCTGCTGCTGGTAGACCACATGAATAGCCTGTTTCTGGCTTCATCAATACATAGTTTAGCGTAATACGTCAACACCCCAAACGCAACCACACCCCAACACTATTTTTACATTAAATTTAACTTGCAGACACATTCCGAGTATGTTTAAAACGTTTTACCAACACTCTCTGTCCCCTAGGCGACGAAAGGAAGCAGCATCATGAAATATAGCAAGTTAAACGTTTTAACCGCCTGTTTATGTATGGCTTCGAGTCTGGCGTTTGCCCAGGATTGGCCGTTTAATGCCAGCGACCCCGAGCATGGGTTGCGATCCCGTATTGAAGAAGATCCTTCCTTTCAGTATACGCCCAGCCCGGACGATTGGCGCGACGTCAACATCTACCAAATCTTTACGGACCGCTTCGCGGATGGCGATACCGGCAACAATACCATTCAACCCGACTGGTATGTTGGCAACCGGCCTTTCCCCGAAAACCGCAATTTCCATCACGGCGGCGACTGGAAAGGGCTTAAAGATAACCTCGACTACCTGACCGGCATGGGCGTCAAAGCCATCTGGATGTCCGGCGTGCAAATGAATGCGCAAGGCAAAGATACCCGCTTCACCCCCTATCACATGTATCATCCAACCGATTTTTTCAAAGTGGACCCCACCATGGGCACATTTCAGGATCTCAAGGACTTGATTGACGCCTGCCACGCGCGCGGCATCTACGTCATCCTCGATGTGGTCATCAACCACACCGCCGACTTGAATGGACTGCAAAACGGCAACGACGACAAATCATACTGGCCCAGCGGAGGGCCTAATTTCGGTTGGTGGAGTTCCCGTCGTCACGCGCCTCCGTTTGATGACCTTCAATATTTTCACGGCAACGGCACGATCAATAACTGGGACAGCTTTCCGGAATTTATTTACGGTCAGTTTAAAGGCACCGACGACCTCGCCACCGGACGCCAGGACGTGCAGGATTGGCTCGAACTCGCGTTTAAAAACTTAATTGACGCAACCGACTGCGACGGTTTCCGCGTTGACGCGATTAAACATGTGGATTTCGACTGGATCATGTCATGGGCTGATAGCATGCGCCAACATGCGGCGTTCAGAGGCAAAAATGACTTTATTATTTTTGGAGAGTATTTCACGTACGACAATTACACGTTGGCGAAATACTGCAAAGACCCCGGTTATTCCTTCAACTCAGCTCTGTTTTTCCCGATGAGCCTCACGTTCAAAAGCGTGTTTGTGGACGGCGCAGGCAGCGGCAACCTGACCCAGACGTTAAACGCCAAAAACCAATACGGCGAAGGCGCGGACCGCCTTGTAACGTTTATTGATAACCACGACGTGAACCGCATCGGCCTGCAAGCGGGCGGCAACGTAGGGCATATCAACTGGATCATGCCTCCTGCCCTAACGTTCCTGTACACGGCCACCCCCGTACCCTGCCTGTTCTACGGAACCGAGCATGCTTTCCAGCAAGGCGGGCATTGGAACGGCCAAAATGCGGTGCCGGACTACGACGACGCGGACTGGCAACGTGAAACCATGTTTGATCGCGGCTTTCAGCCCGGTCCCGCGCAAGGCAATAAACTCGCCCAAACCGATGCGCCATTGTACCAGCATATTGCCGCGCTGAACCGCGCGCGCGATGCGCATATCAGTTTGCGCCGCGGCAGTTTTCAAGAACGCTGGCAAAGCAACGGACGCGGCCCGTATGCCTTCAGTCGTGTGTACGATCAGGAAGAAGCGCTGGTTGCGCTGAACACCTCCGACAGCACCATACAAATCAACCCGCAAGTAGGTAAATCCGACGGCACTGAATTTGTAAACGCACTGGATCCCAACGAACGCGTGACCGTCAGCGGAGGCCGCCTGAACTTCAGCTTGAGCGGTCAGCAATCCAAGATATTTGTCGCGGGTCTCGCCCTGCCCGAAGCATGGATTCGGGGCACCCATACGTTCCCGGCTACCAGCGAAATCACCCCGCAAACCCCTATTTTTATTAATACCGAAGCAGGCCCGACCGGCACGGTTGCGGCCGTGCGCGCGGGATTCAGCGCAGACGGAGGAGAAACATGGCAAGTGTTGTCCATGACCGAAACCAACTGGAACAGCCAGGGCGGCGCGTGGTACAGCGTGCGCCTCGGCCAGTACCCCGCCAACACGGAAATCCGCTATTACATCGAAGCCGAAGACACCACCGGCGCGAAACAATGGGACAATAACAATGGAGAAAATTACGCCCTTACTGTCGGTCCCGGCGCCAGCGTGTGGGTGCGCGGCACGCATAACTACCCGTTGGATGGCGACGCGACCGAGCTGACGGAATTGTTTGTGAATACAGAAGCCGGCCCGACCAACCTGGTCACCGATATTACCCTGTCCCACAGCACGGACGGAACAAACTGGACCACGATTCCAATGGACCCGAACCCCGCATGGGGATCCGACGGGGGCGCGTGGTACAACGCCAACCTCGGCATGTTCCCCGCCGACTCCACCGTCGAATACTACATTGACGCCACACACGCCGATGGAACAGTGCGCGACGACAACGGCGGCGCGAATTTCCAGGTTTCCATCCGCTCCGCCAACAATGAAACGTTGTGGATCGGCAATACGGCGTTTTCCCCGGAGAATGGAAGCATTACGTCCAATTCGACTATTCAAATCACAAGCGAAACATGGCCGGAAGGCGTGGCGACCAATGTCGCGGCCGCCTACACGATCAACGGCGGCGCAAGCTGGACTCTCGCGCCGTTATCTTTGGTCACCGCAACCAACAACAACGATCACTGGTCCATGAGCCTCGGCCCCTACCCCGACGGCACCACCCTGCGTTTTGCTTTAGTCGCGCAATCCGCGACACAGGAACAATGGGACAACAACGGAGGCTCGGATTATATCGCGCAGGTCGGCGACACTACCGCTGCGCGCATGGCGTCCCACGCGCCTGTGATCGGTGATGAAGCTTTCGATTTCGATCAAAGCGGCGGCGCGCTCGGCACCAGCGGGACCGCGGGCTTCGGTGATTTCGGCGCGGTTTATGTCAACTATGACGAAAGCAATCTCTACATCGGCGCCACCGGCGTGGACTTGCCCGATGACAGCGACAACAACGCCTACATCATCTTTGTAAGCGGCGGCGTCAACGCAGGCAGCGATAACCTGTGGAACTTTGATGGCGCGCCCGCGGGCTTGGATCAACTGCATAACGCCGCTTTTTCCCCCGCCATCCACGCGGCTATTCTGCTCGGCGACGTGTTTGGCGACGGAAATTTCAGCGAGTTTAATATGTACAAAGACGATGGGTTCCCCTTTGGACAAGGCATCTTTGCCACCCCGTCAGGCGGCGACGCCTTTGCGCCAGTGCCAGGCTCTTCCTTAAACCAATACGCCGGGTATGGACCGGATGACCGCATCGCCGCCATTTGGGAATGCGCGATTCCGCTGTCGTTTTTCGGCGTAGCCTCCGCGCAGGAACTCGACAACCTGCACCTGGCTGGCTTGATGGTAACCGGCGGCACCACCAACAACAACCGGTTCATCTCCGGAAAATATCTCGGCGACAACGCCGAGTTGGGCAACGAAGAGGAACCGGACGAATTCGGAAATTTTGCGTATAGCTTCGTGAATCTTTCCGGCACCCATGTGCGCCCCCCGCAAGCGGCCAGCGATATGCTCGGCGTGCCGGTCGCCTGGATTTCGGAGCAACTGGGCGATGGCTATGCACTGACGCCATCCAGCAACAAAGACGGCAGCTTTTTGCTTGATCGCGAAGAATACTTCGCCGGCACAAATCCCAACGAAGACGATGCGCTCGACATCGAAGGCTTTGGATACGACCGCCTGCACATGTACAAACACGGGGGCCAGAATGTGCAATACATTATCGAAACCGCTGACGCGCTTCATCCCGACACACGCCAATGGAATTGGACCGAGCGGCATACCGTAGCGCGCACCGACGGCATACTGGACGAGCTGCCTGATTTCTTGATGAACAGCGAAAGCATGCTTATGCGGGTTAAAGTACGCATTCCCCCGCCGGACGGAACCAGCGAGCGCGTGTCGGTCGGCGCATCCCCTTCGGGCGCGTCGTTCAGCGCCCCGTTGATTCAAGTCCTGCTTTCGGTTAGTGGCGTCAACGTCATCAGCTCAACGTATACCGTGGAAGGCGACGCGCCCGTTGCTTATACCAACGGTCAGACGCTTGTGTTTGGCGACGGCATGGACGTAGGCGACAGCCGCACGTTAACTTTGGACGGCGAAACCGCCGGCGGCGTAACTAACCGCCAGGTGTTCACGTTTACCAAAGTACCCGCGCATCAGCAAATCACATGGACCGGGGCGGTGCGCACCGATCCGGCCGCAGGCTCATGGGACGAAGGCGAAGACATCACAGTGCATTTCGAAACCTCGCCGATCAACGCCGCGGAAAACGCAGGCATAGTCTACAGCGCCGATGGAGGCTCCTCCTGGCAAAATGGAGCGCTGGTTAAAGGCGCGCCAAACGCCAGCAACGACACATGGTCCATCAATCTCGGCTCGTTTGCCGAAGGCGTCACACTCCAATATGCGCTGGTGGCGTACGACAGCCATGTCAACCCGACCTGGAACAACAATAACAACAACAATCACAGCGTAAGCGTGAACAGCGACTTTGTGCCGGGCGGCAACCAGCCTTACTCGACGAACCCGACCAAAGGCCAATACCGCGCGCAAGGCATGGTTATAGACGGATCCAATACCGGCGGGGAATGGACCAGCGATATGCTTATCGCGCTTGATATGGCCAACGACGATCCACGCTCGCTCGGCTCCAACTGGACGCTGCACGAAGCGCCGATTGATTTCACGCACCTGTGGGCCAGTTGGGACGACGACAACGTCTACATCGCCTGGCAAATGGTGGATGTTACCGATGTGGTGGACCCGGCCAACGCAGGCAGCGGCGACCCCATCAACCGCAACGACGGCATACTCATCTGGGCGGTCATTGACACAGGCCCCGGCGGTAGCTCCGACGACATGTGGGCCAAAAGCAATACATGGAGCGGTGTAAACGTGCCTGATTTCCAAATCTATATGGCGGGCAGTTTATGGCAGTCCTACATGTCGCGCGCCGAGGACGGTAGTTTCCCGGTGGACGACGGCGGCATTAACTACAACACCACCACGGCGTGGGGCATGGAAATCGAGAAAAGCGCGGCGTTGATCGCGAACGAAGTATGGGGCGTGGATGACGTGGATAAGCGGGGCAATCCCGGCGACTTGTTTAACTTCCGCACCAGCGGCCATGCGCGCACAGACCGCGACAGCTTTTACGAGATGAAAATCCCGATGACTGCGCTTGGTATTACGCGCGCAGAACTGGAAACAGAAGGCATCGCGGTCATGCTGGGCGCAGGAGGCCAATCGTCCATGGACAGCATTCCGCATGACGAAACCACGCTGGATACCGACGGAGTTGAAGTGTGGAATTCGTCGCGGGAATGGGCCGATTCGGATACATTTACCGCCCCGTTTGCGCGCATCGGTAATTAATCTTCCCGGTCGGACTGGAGGGACGACCTCCGTGTCGTCCAAGCCATAAAGTCGCCCTCCTCCCCAACAAGCTGGAGGGACGACCTCCGTGTCGTCCGGGCCAATCCACGACTCAATCTTGATCACGATCCGCGCTTCACAAACGCCGATCTTTTTGGCACGCTATCATCATGCGTGTTACACCGGTTATTGCGTCGCAATTTATATCCGACGGCGGGGCTATGTTTGGCCTTGTGCCCAAAGTCATTTGGTCACGGCTCATCCCGCCCAACGAACATAACGGCATTCCACAAAACGCGAACGTGTTGCTTGTGGAACTGGACGATGGGCGCAAAGGATTGATTGACACCGGGTGCGGCAATCCTGAACGGTTGGACGACAAAGCGCTGGCGATGAACGGCATGAACCGTGCGTGGCCGTTGATGGACGCGCTAAACGGGCTCGGTGTGTCGCCGGACTCCTTTTCATTTATTGTGCTAACGCATGCGCATTGGGACCATGCAGGCGGCTTATTTTTTATGGAAGCCAACGGTGCGACCCGGCCCATGTTCCCGAACGCCACGCTTTATCTTCATCAGCGGGAATGGCATGACGCCACTTCGGGTGATCCACTCTTGTATAAATCCTACCCCAAGGAAATCATTCAACCGATACACACTCTGCCCAACGAACAACGCGTACTGGTGGAAGAACCGGAACAGGAAATACTTCCTGGCATACGCTTGATCCGCACCAGCGGCCACACCGCAGGGCATTGCGCGGTATGGCTGGAAAGCGATCAAACCATGGTCATCAACCATCCCGGCGCGGATTCTTTTGGCTCAACCAACCGCTTATTATTTTGCGGCGACGTATGTCCAACGTCGCACCACCTGCGTATGGTTTATCAAACAGGCTACGACACCTTCCCGCTCGACACCCGTGCGTGGAAACGCGAATGGTTAAAACGCGCAGCCGAAGAGGATATCCCCTTGTTTCTGTGCCACGACCCCGAGAACGCCGCAATCCGGATTGTGCCGGACGAAAAACGGGAATTTGCGGTAACCGCACGCTTGCCCTCACTCCGCCCGTAATCGCCCTCCGCAGAGGACATGTGTGTGGGTACTGAACTCCCATACTGTTATTGGTTAGAGGTTATTGGTTAACGGGAAGACAAAACCGGGGTCGGTCTCGTCCTCCGAAGGAGGATCGGAATCGGGTCTCGTCCTCCGCCACTCCCAAACCCCCAAACATTCCCTCGCAGGGAATCTCACGCCAAGTCCCAAAGACCCCAAGAGAGTGGTTTGTTTTCTGTCCGATTGTTGAGGATCGCTTTTCCCAACGACCACCTTCCTAATCGTAATCATAATCCCAGGGTTTCACGAAACTCGCAAAATACTCATTATAAAGCACTTACGACGGCGCGGAAAACGTCATTTCCTAAACATCGCAACTTGCTTCTGATCAATAACTTACAACGACACGGAGTCATTGTTTCTGAATTTACCCCCTGAATCCGGCCCCTTTTCCTCCGGTTTTCGGGCCGGTTTAGGAAGAATTTTGTTTTGTGAAACCCTCACCTCCATATCCTG